>Ga0209716_1000004_pt1 | contig 209186 bp, 204 predicted proteins | sample COGITO_mtgs_1205_FD_184811 | JGI IMG/M metagenome (GOLD analysis project Ga0209716, IMG submission 184811) | Pelagic marine microbial communities from North Sea - COGITO_mtgs_120531 (SPAdes) (version 2) | ecosystem: Environmental > Aquatic > Marine > Epipelagic ... | reverse complement strand
CTCTCTATACTTACCTTCTTTCGGAGCAATTACAGTTCAAATACTTCAAATTCTAGACCACTTACCAAGTTTTAATTCCGAGGAAGACTGGGCGCTTAGCAATGGTAAAGCAACTGAAATAGCCTATGAATATAGAAAAAAACAAGAAAATTTGGATTCCCTAAACCTTATTTTGTCCTATGAAAAAGCAGGAGAGCTTGCAGACAAAATTGACTCATCATTCTCAAACATCCAAACAAACATTGAATCGGATAACCCTATTTCTTTTGGTTCTATCGACGGTCATACAACTCATTTGACAGCTGTAGATCATTTTGGAAACGCAGTTTCTTTAACACAAACTATTGGACCTAATATGGGTTCAAAAGTAGCGACTAAAGGTCTTGGGTTTCTTTATGCGGTTACCTTAGGCGGATACCTAGGAGATTATAAGCCAGGTGATCGAGCCAATTCCCATATCTCTCCAACAATTATAACCAAAGACGGAGAGTTAATATTGGCAATAGGAGCAGCTGGAGGGAGTAGAATCGTCCCAGCCATAACCCAAGTAGTCAGCAGGCACATTGACCAAAAAAACACCTTAGAACGCTCCCTAATGCTTCCTCGGGTTTATCCTTTTGAAGATACGCTTTGGATTGAAGATCATGATTCTGTAAAAGACATGAATGCAGTTTTAAATGCAACTATTTTTAGAACCAAAATGATTAATTCGATTGCTAGATTTGGAAGAGTACACGCTGTTTCATTTGATTCTTTGAGTAATTCGTGGAAGGGTGCTGCAGATCCAGATTGGGAAGGAACAACAGAATACTATGTTGCTGATGAAAAAAATTAGTTTTATATTTTTTTTAGCACTAAGCACGTTTAGCTTCGCTCAAAAAAAAGAAAAAATATTATTTGTAGGAAACAGTTTTACCTTTTACTACAACATTCCTTCTACCGTTGAACAAATGGCATTGTCTCGAGGGTTACATTGGGACATTAGTCAAAGTACGGCTGGAGGAGCAACTTTAAAGGAACATTGGTTGGGCGAAAAAGGATTAAAAACAAAAAAGCTTTTATCCAAAAAACGGTTTTCTCGAGTAATTTTTCAAGATCACAGTAACTATCCATTGACAGCTATAGATACAACTGCTAAATACCTTGAAAAGCTTCAGTCAATTGCTAAAAGATCGAATACAAAATATATTTATTCTACTTGGGTTTATCCCGGGATTTCGGGTTTTGACCCTCTGGACAAAAACAGATCTAAAGCCATTGAAAATGCTTTAAAAAATAACATTAGTGGTTCTAAAGAATATCTAATACCAGTAGGCAGAGCATTTGATGCGTTTAATTCTCAATTTCCTAGAAGCAATTTACTTACAGACGATAATAAACACACAAATTCTAATGGTAGCTATTTAGCTGCCTGCGTTATTTTCTCAAAGTTGAGCGGACAATCGAGCAAAGGACTTCCAAGACGAAAGGAAGGGGTTGATAAAAAAGGCAAAAAAATATTTTATTTTATTGTTCAACAATCCATTGCGGAAAAATGTCAAAAAGTTGCAGATGAAATAGTTTTTGGCAAAGTGCCTAAGGGGTAAATGCGTCGGAATAATGAACTGTTAGGTAGTCTATAATAACATTTGAAAACACATTGGCAAATCGTTGCCTATCGTCACTTTCTGCACGTAATCCCACTCGATTTAGTTCTACTTGTATTGCGTCAATGGTTCCAGAATCTCGAGACCCATAGTTGATCGTATTGTGCCCTCCAGAAAAAAACAATTGACTTTCAAGCGGAGCTTGATCCGACTGAGAAGGAACAGCAGCAAAATCTTGCTCTGATAAAAGCGTTCCTAGCGAGTTTTCTCCGACTAGAAGTTGTTGAAAGCTAGTTTGATTTGGGTGATTAGAAATAAGATTTTTAATGGATACTTGATTTGAATAATCAGTAGCGTTTTGTTCTAAATCCCGAAGCATACTTCCATTCAATAAATAACCTAATTCTATTCTTTGTTCTGGATGAGATTGGCCATGAAGATCTATAAGAATACCCCTTCCATGCATAGTGCTAATGTCGTTTTGAAAGGCAGTAATTTGGTTATGAAAAAGTTCCCAAAGCGGGACAGCAGTCTTATCTTCACAAAGTGCTGTATTTAGCGAGCGGTTGAGGTCTATTTTAATTCGATGCATTTTAGCTAAGACCATATAAGGCTGATAGCCCATTGCATTTAGCTCTTGTTCTATCTGAAGCGCAATCCCCAAAGTATATTGATCTTGTAGTAGTTTTGAATCGGGACATCCTCTATCATCGATCCATTGCGGTTTTAAATCACCTCCATGTGGGGCTACAATTATCAAAGGAATGTTTCCGGTCTTGAAAGTGACAAAATCATTCCACTGAACTGATGTTTCTAATGGATCGGTTTGCGGACTTTCTATTTCATCTGAACCGCTTTTGCATGCCAAAAGCAAAGTGAATAATATTAAAAAAAGAAACGATCTTAAGGGCATAAAAAGATTTAAAAATTATTTAAGCTAAGTTAAGGTTTGATTTATTGAATAAAAAAACATTTGTCATAAAACAACTGTAGTATTTATAATTCTTAAATTGCAGTAATAATGTTTTACCGTTTTATAAGTTTAAAATAGTTGGTTGTAATAATTTTAATCCTTTAGACGTTATAAGAGGTATGATATAAAATAAATCACTATGATTGACACTATATTTTTAATTATTTTAGGTATTACCATTTGCACCTTATTTTTTTATTGGTATGCAAAATATTCTACTAAATCTGGCTTTGCTTTAGATGAGAATAAAAACGAAATCCCAGACACTTGGGAGAAATATGGATTTCTTTTTAAAATGAAAAATTTCATCATTCTTTTTTTAGGAATAGCCATAGGGTTTTTATTAAGTAAGTCGACTTTTATGTAAAAACATACTGTTTCTTAAAAAACAAATAAATTATAATGAATTCAAAAGCACTATCATCAGTCTTAAATTATAGAATTGTAATCATCTTAATAGAAACAATTCTCATCTACTTTTTATATGACAAGTATAAAATCGACATTAAAATTGATTTTACAATAATGAGTATTGCTATTGTCTTTCCATTGGTTTTTTCAATTACAAGCGCTTATCAAAGACGACAAGAAGCCATTGCATTATTTTCTGAGTTTAGAAACAAAATAATTGACTTAACCAATATTTTTTATGCTGTAGATGAAGTAAATAAAAAAGATTATGTAAGCTTATTCAATAAGCTGGTTGGAGTTCAGACGGGTTTAAATAATTACTTAATTAACACCTCTCCGGATAATGATTTTGGCGTAATAAGAGAGAAAAGAAAAGAAGTGTTGCTTTTTATTGATTCTCACAAAAAACTATTCAACGAAAGAGAAAAAGACAGCCTTATTAGGGTTAAAAATGAGTTGTTTCTCTCCGCGGAACAAATACGAGGCATAAAAATACATGGAACACCAATTTCATTAAGAAAATACTGTTTGATTTTTATTTACTTTTCACCATTTTTATACAACTCTCAATTAATTGTAACAAGTTCTGGAACCGGATTTCAATTAGAATCAATAGTTTCTTTAATGTTCTCTTTGGTTGTAAGTTTTGTTTTAATGGCTCTCTATAATGTACAGGATTATATTGAAAATCCATTTGACCAAAAAGGTCTAGATGACTTGAATATAGAGGCGATGAAGGTTAATGATTGGGAGTCTTTGTATACAGGTGAAGACAACTAATTAATTTAATAGCTAAAAATTAACAAATGTCTTTTATGACATAAGTTGTTTGACCAAATTCAAATTGATCACCTTCAATCTTATATTTTAAAAGTTCACCTAAGACCGAATTTGCATATAGATTCGAATAGCCATCATCAAATTTAATTCGCTCTTCTTTGATTTCTTTAATCATTTTCTTTTGAGTGATTTTTTTGTCTAATGACTCAAATGTAACTTTAGAATTCAAGTCTATAATTTTTATACCATCGTCGGTAGAATCTTTCCAATCTTTAAAATCCTTGAATCCGTTTTCGAAAGTTAGCTCCCCTTCTGTAAATTCTCCCATTCTATAAGGAATACCTCCTTGAGGATGATGGATAATTATACCGTTGTACTCATTGTTTTCTCCTAAATACTTATAATATCCTCTATTCATCCATTCGAGCAGTGGGAAAATCTCGTTCATCCCTTTGTTCCACCTGTTATAAGAATAAGCAGCAACATTTTTTACTGAAAAAGAACTGTCGTTTTCAAGAAAGTCTCTTAATTCAGAATGGGAGTAAATCTGATCAACCTTGAAAGCACTATTGAATTTTTCAGTTAATTCGGTATTATAAGTAAACATATATTTTGAATAGATTAATATTTTTTAAAGTTATTGATTTTATTTTTTTAAATTTTACAAAACATTCATAAATATTTTAGTGTTTAGATAACTGCTTGTTCTAGCCTTTTTATTTCATCTATCCCTCTATTTTATTGATGTAAACTGTTGTTTGTTTCTTTAGCATTAGAATTCTATTTTGGTAATTCTATATTTAATTATGTACAAACAACTAAAAAACCTATTAATTAATACTTTTTTTAACCCAACAACCCGTCAAAAGAAACTCTTATTTCATTTTATGAAGATTTCAAGGCCATTGGTTATTAGAATAGAATGAACTTATATGAGGGTATCTTGTATTTACATATATAGATCAAATTAGAGTTTCTTTTATTTTAAAGGTATATGTTAAATATAGTACTATGTATTGCATAGTTGAATTTTAATTTTATATTTGCACGAAATATGACTAAAAAATAGTTGTAAAAAACAAAAAACTCCGAACCAAACAATAATGAAAAAACCAATCTCATCAACACTACTTTTCTTTTTAGTATTATTTTCAGTTAATGCCCAAAATTCTATCACAGGAACAATTACCGATGCTTACAAAATTTATCTTCCTTTTGCTAATATCATTTTGCATAAACAAGGAGGTGATGAATTGCCAAAAGGCGTCATATCTGATGATGATGGCGCGTATGTTTTCGAAAACATCCCGAATGGAAACTATCAATTAGAAATTTCTGTTTTAGGCTTTGAAATAAAAAAATCAGAGGAATTCTCGCTCACGGGCAACACTATTTTTAACTTTCTACTAGAAGAAGAGGCTCAAGCATTAAACGAGGTTGTTGTTAAAAGCAAACGACCTGTTATAAAGCAAACCGCCGAAAAATTAGTTGTAGATCTTGAAAATTCTGAACTGATCAATACCAGCCTACAAGATGTTATGCGTAAGGTGCCAGGTATTTTAGTGACTAACAATGGGATTTCAATTGCAGGAAATAGAGGCGTTCGAATTCTTATCAATGGAAAAACTACGGAATATATGGATATCCAAACCTTGTTACGCGATTTTCCTGCAGATAACATATCTAAAATTGAAGTAGTTGAGCAACCAGGAGCAGAATATGAAGCTTCGGGTTCAGGAGCAATTATAAACATCATTTTAAAGAAAAATGTACGTTTAGGAACCCATGGTAATGTCACTACTTTGGTAGGAGAAGATCAGGGTTTTGAATACTCAACGGGCGCTTCTATAGCGAGTTATAAAAACAAATTAAATTGGCAAGCAAGTTTTAACCAGTCCGAACCAACCTGGAGAGATGATTTGTTTTTGGTGCGGAATGTTGGGAGTGAAACTTACGATCAAGCAACAAGAGAACCTTATAGTCCAAGGAATTTTAGAATTAGCGGAAATATAGATTATTATATAAATGATAAAAACATTATTGGAGTAGGTGGACGGTGGAACAATAGAAAATTGAAAAGAATTGCATATAGTGAAACCATTATTTCCGATGCTACAGAAACAAACACCTTATTTTCTGAAAATAGTTTTGACACAGATAGGGTTGATTTTAATTTCAATCCATATTATGAGTATAAGTCCGATACCGATAAATTAGTAATCGATTTTAATTATATAAACTTCAATAATGACAACACAAACGACTTATATGATGTCGCCGGGAGTACTATACCTTTTGTAGATAGAAGATACATTCAGAAAGGAAAGTTTAATGTAAAAACCTATCGTTTAGAATACACAAAAACATTTTCAGATAATTTAAATTTAAGTTTTGGAACCCGATATGCAGATGTAAATACCGATAATGACCTACAGTCTTTTAATGAAAATAGCCTGGGTTCTTTTGATTTTAATGAAGATGGAAGTAGTCAGTTTTTAATTGATGAAACTATTTTTGCATTGTATTCCAAAATTAATTCTACCTTTGGGAAATGGTCTTTTTCAGGTGGAGTCCGATATGAAGATAGTAATACAGACGGAAGTTCAATATTCTTAAGAAACGGCGCTTTAAATTCGACTGTAAAGAAAAGGCCCATTAAAAAATTGTTTCCAAGCGCATCAATTAGCCGCGAATTATCTGAAGTTTTGGGGGCAAGTTTGTCTTATAGTTATAGAATTAGCAGACCATCATATAATAGTTTAAATTCTTTTGCGGAATTTTTAGATCCATTTTCGGCAAGTGAAGGTAATCCAAACTTAACTCCTTCCTATACCAATAAATATCAGTTCAATTTAACCTACGAAGGGCAACCGTTTTTCACCATCGGCTACAGCAATACAGAAGACGCTATTTTTGAGTTAATCCGACAAGATAATGCTACCGCTCAGATCAGACAGCTGGACGTAAACGTTGAAGAAAATACGAATTGGAATTTTAGATTATTAGGCCCCTTAGATTTTATAAATAGAGTAGAAGGGTATACGGGTTTTATATTAGTAAATACCGACTTTAAGTCAACAACTTATGATTTAGATTTAAATCAATGGAATTTATTTTGGTTCATTCAAGCGAGTTATGAATTGCCTTTAGAAATCGATTTTGAGATTAGTGGAAATTATGGAACGGGATCACTAGAAGGACAAATAGAGGTGGATTGGTTAGCGGAATTAGACCTCTCCTTTGGAAAAAAATTCATGGACGACAAACTGAAGGTAAACCTGGGTCTGAGTAAAGTATTGAATCGAGGTTTTATTGGAACTATTGATTATGGAAATGGTTCTGCCACCATAGATAGCAATGGTTCTAGACAAAATATTCAACTTAGATTATCGTATAGCTTTGGGTCTAAATTTGGTAAGGATAAAACCGACCGGAATGATACTCAAGAAGAAGATAGAATCCGAGACGATAGTTAAGCAATAATGTCTAAAATTGTTTTTGGTCTAGCGATCACTGATTTTTATATACCTATTTTAAGAGTTTAGAATCATGTCAGCAGCTTTTTCAGCGATCATAAATACCGGAGCGTTTGTGTTTCCAGAAACAATTTTAGGCATTATTGAGGCATCTACCACGCGGAGGTTTGCAATTCCATGTACTTTTAGGGAAGAATCAACTACTGCCAAATCATCGTTGCCCATTTTACAGGTTCCGACTGGATGATATACGGTTTCTACAGTTTTCTTGATGTGTTCGATAAGCGCATCTTTGTTGTTTCGGTCGTGTGGAAGCCCTTTCGTTTTGGTGTGCTTTTTTAATGCCTCATGTTCCATCATTTTAAAGACTAAATTTCCTCCTTTTACGAGCTGATCCAGGTCTTCTTTTTCTTCTAAAAAATTAGGTTGAATTATCGGGTCAGCTTTAGGGTCTGCAGATGATAGGGTTACAGTACCTCGACTTTTGGGGTGTAATAGTGTCGGAAAAATAGTAAAACCATCGCTGCGAGGAAACCCATTGAGGTCATAAGCATCATAGCCATATTCATGTCCCAACCACATCGGAGAAAAGTGAAATTGAAAATTTACTTGTTCCCCTTTCTGATCAATATCAAAAAAAGCCATCCCTTCGAGAGGCCCGGTGCAAAAAACTCCTTTTTTATTTATAAAATAGTTCCAAGCTGCTTTGAATTGCTGTAAAGGTGGAATGAAGTGGTTAACACCGCCTTGCGTATTTGATTGGCCAGAAATAGGAAAAAACAAATGGTCTTGAAGGTTTTTACCAACACCTTTTAGTTCGTGCAGACATTCAATTCCGTGCTTATTTAGCTCAGTTGAATCCCCAATTCCAGAAAGCATTAAAAGCTGCGGTGATTGAAAAGATCCAGCGGATAAAATAACTTCTTTTTTTGCTTCAACATATATAGATTTTGAGCCTTTAGTGTATTGAACACCAACGGCTTTTTTGTCTTTTAAAATTATTCTTTCGACTTGAGCTTGTGTAATAGCCGTTAGGTTAGGTCGTTTTAAAACAGGCTTTAGAAAAGCTACAGCCCCACTCATTCTTTTGCCATCTTTTATCGTGCTTTGAACAGCACTAGCACCCACTTGTTTTGTACCGTTATAATCAGTAGTTCTGGGAATGCCTATTGCAGAACATGCGGTGAGAAACCCCTCTAAAAAAGCCGATTTAAATTTGGCGGGATAGGTAACTCCCAGTTCTCCCGAAACACCGTGATAACCTTTATCTACCAAATCTGCTTGAGCATGATTTTCTGAACGTTTAAAATAGGGGAGTACATCCTTAAAGCCCCATCCAGAATTGCCTAACGAAGCCCAGCTGTCATAATCAGAAGCGTTACCCCGAACATAAGCCATTGCATTAGTTGAACTGCTACCTCCTAGTGTTTTGCCTCGTGGTAAATATATTTTTCGCTTCAATACATTAGATTGTTCTTCGGTCCAAAAACCCCAATCGTCTTTACTCTTGTGTATTTTTAAATAAGCTCCAGGGATATGGATGTTCATATTGGTATCGGGTCCTCCTGCTTCTAATAGTAAAACCGAGTTCTCAGGGTCTTCTGATAATCGGTTAGCCATAACACAACCAGCTGAACCTGCTCCAATAATTATATAGTCAAATGATTGAGCCATAACTTTTTAATTTAATTGAAGATACTAATGTCTTGCATTGTTTTCAAATTAAACATAACTTTAATTGTTTTAAATTTAAACTCAATTAGACTATTTATGTTTTACAGAAAACTTTTTTTCACGTCAATACTCTTAGTCGGTTTTTTTAGCTTTTTAAGCAGCTGTAGGGATTCAAATTTCAATAAAACTAGATCTTTTAGTGGTTTAGAAATCAGTCCAATTTTATTAGATTCTACAATAAACATAAGAGCCCTTGAAATAAAAAATAATAAGATTTATAGCGCTAGCGCAACAGGCCTGATCTATTCATTTGAGTCTAATACTCCTGAACAAATCAAACAAGAGCATTATCTATCTGATAAGGACTCTCTGTATCCAAACTTTAGAGCTTTGGCTTTAACAGACGAAGATGTTTTTGCAATCTCAATTTCAAATCCGGCTCTATTGTTTAAAAACGGAAAAGTAGTTTATAGGGAATCTCATCAAAAGGTATTTTACGATTCCATGGAATTTTGGAATAACGAAGAGGGAATTGCGGTAGGAGATTATACAGACAATTGCATAAGCATCCTAATAACTAGAGATGGCGGAGATTCATGGAATAAACTCGATTGTTCTGTTTTTAGCGATATAAAAGAGAACGAAGGCTTTTTTGCTGCCAGTGATTCAAATATTTCTATTGTCAAAAATGAAACTTGGATAGCTACAGGAGGATTGAACAGCAGGGTTTATTTTTCTAATGACAAGGGGCTTAGTTGGGTTGTTACAGAAACTCCTATTTTACAAGGAGAACCAACTACAGGAATATTCAGTATAGATTTTTATGATAAAAAAAACGGATATGCTGTTGGGGGAGATTACACCAAACCTAAAATAGACAGTTTAAATAAAATCAGAACCTCCGATGGAGGTAAAACCTGGAATGTAGTTGCCAACAATCAAAATCTGGGCTATCGGAGTTGTGTTCAATATTTCCCAAATAGCAAAGGGGGTCAATTGCTAGCCGTTGGCTTTGATGGGGTAGATTATTCTTCTGATACCGGTTCAACTTGGAAACACCTGAGCGATGAAGGATTTTATACCGTTCGTTTCCTAAACGATTCCGTTGCTTATGCCGCTGGAAAAGGGAAGATTTCTAAATTGACTTTTAAGTAGGGAAAAGATTCGAGGGAATATTTTTTTCAATTATTGTATTGTAATTTTTAGATTTGAAATATGAATAAAACTACTAAAAGATTAATCGAGCTTAGGAACCAACTTGATAAGGAAGCTGAACACTTCGATAACTTGATTGATATACTAAACTCAAACAAAAGTAAAGAAGAAATAATAGAAAATGTGAAAAGAGAGTTACTTCTAGGACAACTCAATAGGAATATAATTGTAACTCAGGAATTTGCTAACCTAACAGGAGGTGACGCAATACTAGATTCAAAAGGTTTAAGCATTGTAGCTTATATAGAGGATATTTTCAAAGAAATATCACGAGATAACAGGAAGCCCCTTAAGCTTGATTAGAGCGAATTACCAGTAAAAGGTTTTCCGAATCTTTAGTTTTGTATTAGTCTAAATTCAGAAATGTTTAACTCACCACAATTTTAGAAACACCCCCTTTCGAGTTCTTTTAACACATTACATGAACATAAAAAAATTTAATAATAACTTTTAAAACATATGATTAACGAAAACTTTAACATTGAAAACACCTCCTTAACTGAAGGATTAAAAATAAATTTTTCGAATATTATCAGTCTTTTAGGTGAAAATATTGATCGTGAAGGTCTAGTCAAAACTTCCGAACGTGCTTCTAAAGCAATGAAATTTTTAACTAGTGGCTATGAAACGGATCCAAAGCAAATTATGGAAAGTGCTATGTTTAAAGAAGAATATAAGGAAATGGTAATCGTTAAAGACATTGAATTATATTCACTTTGTGAACATCATATCCTTCCTTTTTTTGGAAAAGCACATATTGCCTATATTCCCAATGGTCATATTGTTGGATTGAGTAAAATACCAAGGGTTGTTGATGTTTTTGCAAGACGTTTGCAAGTTCAAGAACGCATGACAGAACAAATTTTAGAATGCATTAACGATACCCTTAAATCTCAGGGTGTTGCGGTTGTAATTGAAGCTTCTCACATGTGCATGATGATGAGAGGTGTTCAAAAGCAGAACTCGACCACCACCACATCAGGTTTTAGGGGGTCTTTTAAAGAAACAGATACTCGAAATGAATTCTTAAAGCTGATTACCTCAAGTTTGTCTTAAGGCTTAAGAATTAGTTTTCTAATACAAACAAATACTATTATTAAAACTGAATATCCAATAAAAAAAGGAATTACAAAGCTTTGAAGTTTAAACACCAACATAAGGGCCATGAGTAGTAATTGAAATCCGAGTCCATATAAAGAAATTAGCGTCATAAACCACTTTGGAAAAGGCTTGCTGTGACTTGCATTTTTATCCATATAATAGATGCTTTTGTCAAAACAAATATATAAAGTATTGTAAATTTTATAAAATAGATTAACCCTCGACTGACTTTCGCCTTTTAAAGCTTTGGGTTTGCTGTTTTCAAAAACTCGACTGGTTGAATCACCTTGAACGGAATTTCGTAAAATCACATAATAGTAGTTGTAAAGAGTCCCTTGAAGTTGGATTCCAAAAAAAGCTATTAACATAAAAATTATGGAAATATCGGTGATGTACCAAAAGGTTAATAAAAAACAAAAGTTAAGTAATAAATCTGCTATTGAATCGTAATAACGTCCAACATATGAAGGGCTTTTTTTTAGACGCGACAATTCACCGTCTGCAGCATCTATAATGGATTTTAATATTATAAAAAAAGCGGACGTTATCAGGTATCCATTTAATAAGAATCCAATTGCTGTAAATCCGGTTATAATAAACAGGGTAGTTACATGAATAGGTGTGAAAGCGGTGTGCTGAAGTTTACTAGCAATCCAATGCCCAGCTGAGCGTCCGTAATCAGATAAGTCTAAAAATTGATGTTTTTTCGGTAATTTTGCCATTTGTAAACTAAAGGAAAAAATTATTCATTAAAAGTACAACGATTTTTTGGGTTTGATTTATTTAAATCAACATCAATATCTTATGTAAACCCTATAAGGTTTGTTGCTACTTTAAAATTCAGAAATTGTTCCAAAAAAAATATAATTGCTTAGAAATACTGTTATTGTTTTTAAACCAAGGAAATTTTTAAAATACTATGGGTGGGGTGTCTTTCTAGAGTTTATTTCTGAATTCTTTAGGCTTTTACATAGTTAACTCCCTCGTGCCGTACATATATCGTACAAAAAAAGAAACATTAAAGAAATAACCCCTGAAAATCAAATGATTAACAAGGGTTATAGTACTCGAGGCGGGACTTGAACCCGCACGACCGCAATGGTCATTGGATTTTAAGTCCAACGTGTCTACCAATTCCACCACTCGAGCGTTTTTTTGTAGTAGAGCGAAAGACGGGATTTGAACCCGCGACCCCCACCTTGGCAAGGTGATGCTCTACCCCTGAGCTACTTTCGCAGTAGAGGTGCAAATGTAATATAAAATTCAAGAAAAATTCAAGCTTTTTTTTAGAAAAAAATAAAATATTTATCCGTTCAAACGTCGCTTGATATCGTTGAGTTTCATTAAGGCTTCAACAGGAGTTAGCGTATCAATATCAAGGTTTTTAATTTCCTCACGCAGAGCTTCTAAGAGTGGATCATCGAGATTTATAAAACTCAATTGTAGGTCTTCGGCACTGTTTTTTAAAGCCTCTTTTCGGTCTTCTTCTTGGTGCGATTGTTCCAGAAATTTCAATTTTCTTTCTGCAGTTGCCAAAACAGTCTTTGGCATTCCCGCCATTTTAGCCACATGAATTCCAAAACTATGTGCACTTCCTCCTGGAGTTAGTTTTCGTAAAAAGAGTACACTGTCTTTCAACTCTTTTACCGAAACGTTAAAATTTTTGATGCGTTCAAACGTTTGCGTCATCTCGTTTAATTCGTGGTAATGCGTTGCAAAAAGTGTTTTTGGTTTTGAAGGATGCTGATGTAAATATTCGGCAATTGCCCAGGCAATTGATATTCCATCATAGGTACTAGTTCCTCTTCCAATTTCATCTAGAAGCACCAAGCTACTTTCGGTAATGTTATTCAGTATAGCCGCTGATTCGTTCATTTCTACCATAAAGGTTGATTCACCTAACGATATATTATCACTCGCGCCAACCCGTGTAAATATTTTATCTACAATGCCCATAGATACTTCTTGGGCAGGAACAAAACTTCCCATTTGTGCCAAAATAACAATAAGGGCAGTTTGGCGAAGAAGCGCTGATTTACCCGACATGTTGGGACCCGTAATCATTATAATTTGTTGCTCTTCTCGATTTAAAGAAACATTGTTGGCAATGTATTTTTCGCCAACTGCCAATTGATTTTCAATAACAGGGTGACGTCCACCTTTTATAATCAAGTCGTTGCCATTGGTTAGTTTTGGACAATTGTAATTGTGTTTTTGGGCAAGTAAAGTAAAGCCAACCAAACAATCTAGGGTTGCAATCTGAATTGAATTTTTCTTTAAAACCCCTAATGTGTTCTGGATGTTTTTTATTAATTCAGCATAAAAAGTAAGTTCTAAAGTTTGGATTCGGTCTTGGGCACCAAGTATCTTAGATTCATATTCTTTAAGTTCTTCTGTAATGTAACGTTCGGCATTTACTAAAGTTTGTTTTCTAATCCATTCCTCAGGCACTTTGTCTTTGTGGGTGTTTCGAACTTCGATATAATAACCAAACACATTATTGAAGGCAATTTTAAGAGAGCTAATTCCGGTACGTTCTGTTTCTTGCTCGACCATTCGATCCAAATGATCTTTTCCAGATTTCCTAAGATCCCGCAATTCATCTAATTCTTCCGAAAAACCATCGGCTATAAAGTCCCCTTTCGAGGTACTAACAGGAGCTTCTTCTCTTAAAGTAGAACTTAAGATTCCGATCAGCTTATCACAATTATGAAGCCCCAAACCTAAACCTTGCAAAACTTGTTCAGAGGAATTGACCAAAGATGCTTTTAGTGGGATGAGTTCTAGTAAGGAATTCTTTAATTGTATAAGTTCTCTTGGAGCAACTTTCTGTGTTGCAATCTTAGACATCAAGCGCTCAATGTCACCAATATTTTTAAGCCTCAAAACAGCTTCCTCTCGAACAGCTTCTTGACCAATAAAACCATCAATTGCTTGGTGACGTTCTTGTATTTTTTTTATCGACTTTAAAGGAAAACTCACCCAATGTCTAAGCATTCTTCCACCCATTGCAGTTGAGGTAAAGTCAATTACATCAATAAGGGAAACCCCTTCTCTCGAATTTGGAAATAAAAGCTCTAAGTTACGAGCTGTAAAGCGGTCAATTCCGACATAGTCTTCCGAGCTAATGGCTTGAACAGCATGAATATGTTGGAGTTGTTTGTGTTGTGTTTCGGCAAGATAATGTAAAATTACGCCTGCAGTTATTGATCCCATTTCCAAACCTTCTACTCCAAACCCTTTCAAAGATTTGGTTTGAAAATGTTGGGTCAAAAGTTCGTTACAAAACTCCAATTGAAAAACCCAATCTTCCATATAGAAAACAGCGTGATGCATTCCAAAATGTTCAGTAAAGAACGCTTTCTTTGGTTTTGATACCAAAACTTCGCTTGGATTGAATTTTTGTAACAATTGATCTACATGATCCACCGATCCTTCGCTGGTCATAAAATCCCCAGTTGAAATATCAAGGAAAGAAACGCCCCAATTTTTTTTGCCTGGATGAACAGCGGCGAGATAATTATTTTTCTTTTGTTCTAAAACATCATCATTAAGAGCAACTCCTGGAGTGACCAATTCTGTAACACCTCGTTTCACAATGGTTTTGGTCATCTTAGGGTCTTCTAGCTGGTCACAAATAGCAACCCTGCAACCAGCCTTTACCAATTTAGGTAAGTAGGTATTTAGCGAATGATGTGGAAATCCAGCCAGTTCAATTTCACTACTACTACCTGCGCCTCGTTTGGTTTGGATGATCCCGAGTATTTTTGCCGCTTTGATGGCGTCTGAACCAAAAGTTTCGTAAAAATCTCCCACACGAAACAACAACAACGCATCAGGATATTTCGCCTTAATTTGGTTGTATTGCTTCATTAAAGGGGTTTCTTTAGCTGATTTTGCCAAGGGATTATCTTCTTTTTAGTTTATGCGAATGTAACCATTATTTGAATTTTATAAAACGCTAATGAATACTTCCTTATTTTTGGTGTGTGAAACACAGAAAATTAAAAAACATAGAACTGGGCCGAAAGTCCATTGAAGAAGCCAGAGCGGCTCACAAAACACCCTTAATTTTGATTTTAGATAACATCCGAAGTTTAAATAACATTGGATCTGTATTTAGAACTTCAGATGCTTTTTTACTTGAAAAAATTTATCTCTGTGGAATTACTGCACAACCTCCCCACAAGGACATTCAAAAAACAGCTTTAGGCGCAACCGAATCTGTTGCTTGGGAATATACAGAACAAACCCTAGATATAGTTCTTCAACTTAAAAATGAAGACGTGTTGATTTGGTCTGTTGAACAGGCCGAGCAAGCCCTACTTTTAAATGACTTTAAGCCAGAATTAAACAAGAAGTATGCTTTTGTTTTGGGGAATGAAATTAAAGGTGTTTCTCAAGAAGTTATTGATGCTTCGCATGGGGTAATTGAAATTCCGCAAGAAGGAGCAAAGCACTCGCTTAATATCGCCGTTACCGCTGGAGTGGTCGCCTGGGATTTTTTTCAAAAAACAAAAAAACTTTAAAATTTTAGTTCCTTATCCCAAAGCTCCAAAACCGAATCATCCGTACACTTGTGTTTAATGTCTAAAATGTTTTTATTCAGTTTAGGATGAACAACTTCTGAGGCTATATCAGCCAAAGGAGTCAAAACAAATTGGCGTAATTCCATCCTTGGATGTGGAATCTGCAGTCGTTTGTGGTTTATAATTTGATTGTTAAACAACAAAATATCTAAGTCTATAGACCGAGCTTTATATCCTTCCGTATCGTTTCGATTTCTGCCAAGTTCATTTTCAATTTCTAAAAGAATATCGATGAGTTCCAATGGGGTATATTCTGTTTTTACTTGAATACAAGCATTCAAAAAAGGGTCGCTTTCAAAACCCCAGGCGGGTGCCACAAATACTCGAGAAACGGATTCTATTTTCCCAACCCTTTGAGCAAGACGAAGTACTGCTTTTTGAAGCAATTCAAATCGATTTCCCAAGTTACTCCCTAAAGCAATGTAGACCACAATTAATTTTTGATTCAAAAAAAGACAAAAAAAAGCAAGGGTGCAACTCTCCTTTTACTTTTATGGCGAGAAAGGTTTATAATTTTGAATTTCAGTTATACCACATTTATTCCTGTTTTTAAAAATCAGCCACTTTAAGATTCATCAGTCAGTTTATCTTATATTTGTTAAAAATAAACTCAAATGAATTTTTTACGTACATTTTTTGCCTCTTTATTGGGAACTATAGTAGCCTTTGTTGTTGGATTTATTCTTTTTTTTATGATCATAGGAAGCCTAGCAAGTTCTTTAGGTTCTGAAGAGACAGCATCCTCAATAATTCAAGACAACAGCATTCTTTCTTTAAAATTAGACTTGCCAATATTAGATAATATTCCAGGAACCCAGAACTTTCAAATTAGTTTAGGCTTAGATGCAGAAAGCGTTAAGCTTATAGATATTGTAACGGCGATTGAATTAGCTAAAACAAACGATAAAATAAAAGGAATTCATTTAAGAAGTGACTACCTAATGGCGGGATGGTCGCAGGCAAAAACTATTCGAGACGCCCTTGCATCATTCAAAGAAAGCGGCAAATTTATTTCTGCTTATGGCGATTACTTTACTCAGATGGGCTATTATGTTGCCTCTGTTGCGGATTCTGTTTTTGTTAATCCTAATGGGGGAGTAGAGCTTAAAGGGTTAGCTTCTGAAGTTTTATATTTCAAAGACTTTGAGGACGAATATGGCTTCAAAATGGAAGTTATTCGTCATGGAAAGTACAAAAGTGCAGTTGAGCCATACTTGACAAATAAAATGAGTGTAGAGAATCGGGAACAAATAAGTGTTTTACTTTCTTCGCTTTGGGATAACATAAGTTCTGAAATTGCTGCATCTCGGAATATATCTGTATCAGAAATCGATGCAATCGCTTCAGACCTTAAGGCAAATCTTGTTGATAATGCAGTAAAGGTTGGTCTCATAGATCAGGTGAGTTACAAAAGCGACTACATCAATAAGTTAAAGTATGAACTTGGATTAGAATCATCTGATAAACTAAGATTGGTTTCTTTAGAAGATCTTTTGGCAGGAAATGCTGCCTACAAAAAGGGAGTTCGTGATCAAATAGCAATTATATATGCGCAAGGGCCAATCCTATTCGGAGATGGTAATGAAACTCAAATAGGGGATAAGAACTTCGTTCAATCTATAGAGAAAGCAGCAAAAAGTAAACGTGTAAAAGCAATCGTGCTTCGTGTTGACTCTCCAGGGGGTAGCGCTATGGTTTCCGACATCTTGTGGAAAGCGCTTGAAGACGCTAAGAAGAAAAAACCTCTAGTTGTATCTATGGGTAATGTTGCAGCTTCAGGAGGGTATTATATAGCCTGTGGCGCAGACAAGATTTTTGCAGATCCAATGACCATTACAGGATCGATTGGTGTGTTTGCAACACTCCCAAACTTCAAAGGTTTCACCGACGATATAGGCATTAAAGCAGAGCATGTAATGACTCATAAAAATGCAATGGGATATAGTCCTTTTGAATCAATTTCACCAGGATTTCATAAAAGTGCCCTCGAAGGAATAGAGCATGTTTATAACACCTTCAAACAACGTGTAGCTGATGGTAGAAATTTATCTTTAGATGAAGTTGAAAAAATTGCTCAAGGTAGAGTATGGACGGGAGTTCAAGCTAAGGAAAATGGACTTGTTGATGCATTGGGAGGTCTTAATGATGCCATAGAAGCTGCAGCAGATTTAGCTGAAATAGATGAATACAACTTAACTTCTTATCCAAAAATAGAAGCTGATTTTGACGATATTTTTGGCTTAATGAATCCTTTTTCAACCCTAAAAGCTGAGATCAAGTCTGCCCTTCCTAAAGAGTTTAGTTTGTTTGTTGAAGCCTCTAAACTCAATAATAATAAAGCTCATAGAATTCAAACAAGAGTTCCTTATTTATTGGATATAAAATAATCTATGAATCAAAAAGATAAGGCTTTTGCGTATCAGATATTTTTGTATCTAGCCGCACTTTTCATAACCTCTTTGGTTGTTTCCAATCTAATTTTTCAAAAATTCTTTTATTGGCAACCCTTTGAAGCAACGGTTTTTGGAATTCCTTTGTTTGAATTGTCTGTAGGAATTTTACCCTATCCAATTACCTTTTTGATTACGGATTTAATTTCCGAAATCTTTGGTCAGAAAAAAGCAAATCAAGTTGTTGTGGCAGGTATTTTTGCTTCTTTTTTTTCAATCGGAATTTTGCTGCTTGCCGACTTTGTGCCGGCTATTCAAAGCTCACCAATTGACAACGAAACATTCTCTCAGGTTTTTTCATTGTCGCCACTTGCAGTTCTTGCATCTATGATTGCCTATTTGTTCGCTCAATTCATAGACATCAAACTTTACCATTATTGGAAAAAAGTAACGCAAGGGAAGCACCTCTGGTTGCGCAATAACTTTTCCACTTTTGCCTCCCAATTTTTGGATACATTTACTGTAATTCTGTTACTTTGCCTTTTTGGTGTATTGCCTTGGGATTTATTTTTAGGATTAGTTGTTTCAGGTTTTATTTTTAAAGTGCTTGTAGCGGCAATTGACACTCCTTTTTTATACCTATCTGTATATTTAATAAGAAAACGCTTTAACCTTAAGGTTGGAGAAGAAATTCAATTAGAAAACTAATTCGTACTCCATGAGCGATCCCGTAAGAATAAACAAATATTTAAGTGAAATAGGATATTGCTCTAGAAGAGCTGCAGATAAATTAATAGATCAAGGTCGTATTGTTGTAAATGGTGAAGTAATTGGAATGGGTGTAAAAGTCACTCCTGAAGACTTGATTCATATTGATGGGGAGGTTGTAAAGCCTGGAAACGACAACGCAGTTTATATTGCGTTTAACAAACCTATTGGAATTGTTTGCACCACAGATACTAGAGTAGAAAAAGACAACATCATCGATTATATTAATTTCCCAACGCGTATATTTCCAATAGGTCGCCTTGACAAGCCTAGTGAAGGGTTGATATTTTTGACAAACGATGGGGACATCGTTAATAAAATTTTACGTGCACGAAATCACCATGAAAAAGAATATGTTGTGACGGTAAACCGTCCCATAACAGATGATTTTATTAGACAAATGGGTTCTGGGATTCCAATACTAGATACAGTAACTCGCCCTTGCGAAGTAAAACAAACTCATAAAAAAGAATTTAAAATCATACTTACTCAAGGTCTGAATCGTCAAATCCGTAGAATGTGTGAGTTTCTAGATTACCGCGTTGTAGCTCTAAAAAGGACTCGAATCATGAATATTAGCCTCGATGTAGATAAAGGGAAATGGCGCCATTTAACAGCTGCTGAGATGGATGAAATCAATCGTTTGGTAGAAGTTTCTGCTAAAACAAACGATTAATTGCTAAACTTCTAGATTTACAACTAACCCCTCGTTACTACGAACGTTAAAAACAGTATCATCTTCAAAAATAAGATATTGTCCTTTGATGCCTTTCAAAACCCCAGTATAGGATGTTTCTTTTTTAAGATTTAGACTTTTTACTTTTTCTGGATATCGATTTACAGGAAAAGTAATTACTAAAGGTTTTACATTATTTTGAATAATATATTGCTTTAGGTCATTTGGTGTATGGTCAATAGCCTTGTTTGTTTCTGAAACCCAGTCAACTGGTTCCGCTTCGTTTTGCAGCATTTTCCTCCAATTGGTTTTGTCCGAAAAACAAGCTTTTAGTGCAACTTCACCCACACCTGCCAAATATCGGTTTGGTACTTCAAGAATTGCCAACGCTTCATGAGCTCCTTGGTCAATCCATCGGGTAGGAAGCTGAGTTTTTCTAGTCACACCCACTTTAATATGACTTGAGAGCGACAAGTATACGATATGAGGCTGTAATTGAACTTTTTTTTCATAAGCCAAATCACGATCCTGTATTTCTAAATGTGCCTTACTTAATTCCGGACGGATAATCCAATCACCAGCATTTGGGCTTTCAAAAAAACATTTTTTACAAAAACCTTGAGCAAAAGTAGGTTCTGAGCTAGAGCAATTCAAGCATTCATAGCCAGTCATTTCAATTTTTATAGATTGATCAATAAATTGATGCATGGCAACAAAATCATTGTTGAGGTTAAGGTAATAAGCAACTGAGGTGCCTAAATCCGTATTCATTTTTCTTAATACACCGGAAAACATACGTTAGAATTATTTATATTTATACAATAAAGATACTATAAAATGGCAATCCCCTTATTTAATTCTATAGCCTCTTGGTTTCTTAAAAAAAGAATTCATCAGATAGAACTTTTTGTTAAATATCCTCATGAAGTTCAACAAGAAGTATTACAAGATTTATTGCGAGTTTCTAAAAACACAGAGGTGGGTTTGAATTATGGATTCAGTTCAATTTCAACCTATCAAGAATTTATAAGCCGTGTGCCTCTTGTGACTTATGAAGATATCGCCGAAAACATTAAAAGAAGTAGAAAGGGTGAAGCTAATATCTATTGGCCAACTCCGATTAAATGGTTTGCAAAGTCAAGCGGCACAACAGACAATAAAAGCAAGTTCATTCCCGTAAGTTCCGAAGCTTTGGATCAATGCCATTACAAAGCAGGTAAAGACATGCTCTCCTTTTACTTTAATAATAATCCAGACTCAGAACTTTTAAGCGGTAAAAATTTGAGGCTTGGGGGGAGTCAGGAAATATTCGACAACAGCACCAGCTATTTTGGAGATTTATCTGCTATTATCATTGACAATATGCCTTTTTGGGCTGAAATAAGTAGTACACCATCGCATAAGATTTCGATGATGCCCGAATGGGAAGAAAAAATAGAGGCAATATTAAGGGAAAGTGTAAATGAAAACGTTACTAGTTTTGCAGGTGTCCCTTCTTGGATGATGGTACTGATGAATAAAGTTCTTGAGCAAACCCAAAAGAAAAACATATTAGAAGTTTGGCCTAATTTGGAAGTTTTTTTTCACGGCGGCGTTAGTTTTAAGCCTTATAAAAGTCAATACGAAAGCTTCTTACCAGGATCTCAATTGAAGTATTATGAAACCTATAATGCTTCCGAAGGGTTCTTTGGGATTCAGGATTTAAATAATTCGGACGAAATGTTATTGATGTTGGATTATGGTATTTTTTTCGAATTCATACCTGTTGACGGAACGGATGAAGATGTTATCCCTTTATCTGATGTTCAGATTTATAAGCATTATGCTCTAGTAATTACAACCAATTCGGGTCTGTGGCGTTATAAAATAGGAGACGTAGTCAAGTTTACTTGTGTCGCTCCTTATCGCATTCAGGTAGCAGGAAGAACCAAGCATTTCATTAATGCATTTGGAGAAGAACTTATGATAGAAAATGCTGATTTGGCATTGTCTAAAGCAGCACAAGCCCTAGGGATTTATGTAGTTGATTATACCGCAGCTCCTATTTTCATGGAGGGTAAAAAACAAGGTACTCATCAATGGTTAATCGAATTTGATAAAGTTCCCGAAGATTTAAACCGGTTTATCCTTTTATTGGATGAGTCTTTACGTGAGCTTAATTCTGATTATGATGCCAAGCGCTACAAAAGCATAACAATGCGAATTCCAGAGCTTGTTATAGCCCAGCCTAAGCTTTTTTATAAGTGGTTATCTAAAAATAAAAAACTAGGAGGACAACACAAAATTCCCCGATTATCTAATAACCGAGATTTAATGGAAGAGTTGTTAGGGATTAATGCTATGAAACCGCTTTAAGAGCTGGGTTTTTAGAATTGTTTATTTTCCTTTCAGCATAGGATTTTGAAACTTTCAGCTCAGTTTCTTCTCCACCGGGCATTTCAAACATTGCGTCTGTGAGAATAGCTTCACAAAGAGATCGCAATCCACGAGCTCCAAGGTTATATTCTAAAGCTTTTTCTACTATAAAGTCGAGTGCACCAGAACTAAAGATTAACTTAATTCCGTCAAGTTCAAACAGCTTTTCATACTGTTTTGTAAGCGCGTTCTTCGGGTCAGTTAAAATGGAACGCAAGGTTTTTCGATCCAAAGGATGCATATAAGTCAACACAGGAAGACGTCCGATTATTTCAGGAATAAGGCCAAACGATTTTACGTCTTTTGGATTAACATATTGAAGAAGGTTATCTTTGTCTAAGTCTTCTTTTTGAGCTTGTATTTTATATCCAATTGCCTGCAAATTGAGGCGTTTATTTATTTCCCTTTCGATTCCATCAAAAGCACCTCCAGCGATAAATAAAATATCAGAAGTATCTACTTCTATAAATTTTTGGTCCGGGTGTTTTCTTCCACCTTTTGGAGGAACATTAACAACAGTTCCTTCAAGTAATTTTAATAAAGCTTGCTGAACTCCCTCTCCAGAAACATCTCGTGTGATTGAAGGGTTATCTCCTTTACGTGCAATTTTATCAATTTCGTCAATAAAAACAATTCCAAGTTGCGCGCGTTCTACATCGTAATCTGCTGCCTGAAGTAAGCGGGTTAGAATACTTTCGACATCTTCACCAACGTACCCAGCTTCAGTAAGAATTGTTGCGTCAACTATTGCTAAAGGAACACTAAGCATTTTGGCGATGGATTGAGCCAGGAGTGTTTTTCCAGTTCCAGTTTGACCGACTAAAAGGATGTTGCTTTTTTGTATTTCAATTTCTTCAAGATCCGATTTAGTATGCGACAATCTTTTGTAGTGATTATATACAGCTACAGAAATAACTCTTTTAGCCGCATCTTGACCAATGATGTATTGATCTAAAAAAGCTTTTGTTAGTTGAGGAGTTTTTATATCAAAAGCAGCTGAGTCCGAATTCGAGCCTTCTTCTTCTTCTTCTTTTGCTTCCTCTAATACAATTCCATGGGCTTGATGAATACATTTATCACAAATGTGGGCATCTAAACCGGCAATCAATAAATCAGTTTGAGGTTTTGAACGACCACAAAAGGAACAGATTAATTCTTCATCACTCATGATTCAATATTTTTTATTTAGTCAAAACCTCGTCAACCATTCCATAGGTTTTAGCTTCATCAGCTTTCATCCAGTAGTCACGATCACTGTCTTGGTGAACCTTATCAAAGTCTTGACCCGAATGATTGGAAATTATTTGATATAATTCTTTTTTAAGCTTTCCAATTTCTCTAGCTGTAATTTCTATATCCGATGCTTGTCCTTGAGCACCACCTAAAGGCTGGTGAATCATTACACGAGCATGGGGTAGAGCGGAACGTTTTCCTTCTTGACCTGCACAAAGCAAAACAGCACCCATAGATGCAGCAATTCCAGTACAAATGGTAGCAACATCAGGTGTTATGTATTGCATGGTGTCATATATCCCTAATCCAGCATAGACACTTCCTCCAGGAGAGTTGATGTACATTTGAATATCACGCTTAGGATCTACACTCTGAAGAAACAATAACTGTGCTTGAATGATATTGGCAACTTGATCATCGATTCCTGTTCCTAAAAACATAACACGATCCATCATTAATCTAGAGAATACATCCATCTGAGCTACATTCATTTGGCGTTCTTCAATGATATATGGCGTCATGCTACTTACGATTTTGTCGTAATACATAGCATTTACTCCATGATGCTTAGTAGCGTATTTTTTAAAGTCTTTTCCGTAGTCCATAATAAGGTTTATTTAATAACTAAAAGTAAGGAAAATTATTGTGCACTACCGTAAGCTTCTTTTACAAAGGCATCATAGTTCACTTTTTTTGTTTTGATACCCGAGTTTTCTTTATAGAAATCTAAAAGCTTTTTACTCATCAACTGATCAGAAAGTCTTTTAGTTTCCTCTTGATTTGTAAAAATTCGAGCAGCAATATCATCTAGTTCTTTTTTTTCAGGTGCCATTTGACCGTATTGAGCCATCTGTTGTTTAATGAGCTCTTTGGCAAAACTTTGTAATTCTTCAAACTTAATTTGAAGGTCATATTCTTTAATTATAGAGCCCTCTATTAATTGATAACGAATCCCCTTCTCAGATTTATCATATTCTTCTTTAGCCTCATCTTCTGTTAAAGGTTTTTCACCAGAATTTTGCAACCAACGAATTAAGAATTCTTTTGGAAGGTCAAACTTTGTTGTCTTGATTAAGTTTTCTGTTACATCATTGAGTAGTTTTTGCTCTGATTGTGATTCAAATTGCTTTTCAATTCCTTCTTTTACTTTTACTTTTAAATCTTTTAAGGAAGTTACTGTTCCAGCCTCATAGAGTTTATCAAAAAGTTCTTGATTCAAATCAGCAAGGATTCGATTATTAATCTCTTTGACTGTGATAGATACTGTTTTTGGAAGTTCATCTAATTGAGGTATGCTAACACCAAAGGCTCTTGCGGCGGCATTTTCTTCTTTGAAAAGGTTTTTTGTACCTACCTCTAACGTACTTCCAATCTTGGCATTACTAAGTGCTTCGATGTTTTTCTTACCTTTTATTGAATCAAATTCAATAACGGGAGTAGTGTCAATCGCAGCTTCTTCGTTTTTGATTTCAACAGACAATTCTGTTCCAGCTTCAACTTTTTTAGAAGACTCAATTTTTCCATATTGCTTTTGGATATGTGAAACTTGTTCGTCAATCATTTTCTTGTCAGCTTCGATTTGAAAATAAGTAACTCCTTTTTTACCTTTAAGCTTAACTTCAAATTTTGGAGAAAGACCCAGTTCGAAGTCAAAGTTCAAAACATCGGCTTTCCAGTCAATTTCATTTTGCATCTTAGGAAGTGGGTTCCCAAGAAGCTCAAGTTTTTCATCTTCAATATATTTATTGAGATTTTCTTGTAATATTTTGTTTACTTCGTCAGCAGTAACTGCAGTTTCGTATTGCTTTTTGATCATCCCCATAGGCACATGCCCTTTTCTAAATCCAGGAATATTTGCGTTTTTGCGATAATCATTCAATACATCAAGCACTTTTTCAGCAAAATCTTTTTGATCTACTGCAATTGTTATATTACTGTTTAAGGCGTCAAGGTCTGTTCTTGTAATTTGCATGTATGTGTTCTCAATAAATTAGGGCGCAAAAATAAGTCTTTTTAATGGGTTGTACAAGGATAAAAACCTTGTAATAGCTACTTAAACTGCTTGCTGATTTCATTTATTTTTAAAAAATCTTATATCTATATCAGTTTCAAAGCGATTTTTAAAATAAAACAGTACATTTGCAGCCTGAATTAATAACCAGAACGTCGCGAACGTTCATAACTTAATATGACATGCCAGTAAAAATCAGATTACAGAGACACGGAAAAAAAGGAAAACCATTCTATTGGGTAGTAGCAGCTGATGCTCGTGCCAAAAGAGATGGACGTTATCTCGAAAAAATCGGAACATACAATCCTAACACTAACCCTGCAACAGTTGATCTTGATATAGATGCTGCTGTGAAATGGTTAGAAAATGGTGCACAACCTACTGACACTGCTCGTACTTTATTGTCTTACAGAGGCGCTTTATTAAAACACCACCTACAGGGAGGAGTTAGTAAAGGTGCTTTAACTCAAGAAGACGCCGATGCAAAGTTCGAAGCATGGTTGGAAGATAAAGAGAATCGTATCCAAGCTAAAGTAGATGGACTCTCTAAAGAAGAAGCTAAAGCACAAGCCGATGCATTTGCTGCTGAAAAAGCTGTAAATGAAAAGCGTGTTTCTGACGCAAAGGCTCTTGAAGAAGAAGCTGCTACTGAAGCTGCTGCTGCTGTTGCCGCTGAGGAAGCCGCTGCAAATCCTGAAGTTGAAGAAGCTCCTGTTGCTGAAGAAGTAAAAGAAGAAGCACCTGTTACTGAAGCAAAAGAAGAAGCTCCTGTTGCTGAAGTAAAAGAAGAAGCTCCTGTTGCTGAAGAAGCAAAAGAAGAAGCTGCTGACACAACAGAAGAGGCTCCTCAAGCGTAATTTATGATTACGATGACCAAAGAAGAATGTTTCTATCTAGGCACCATCGTTTCAAAATTTAGTTACAAAGGAGAGGTATTAGCTAAACTTGATACCGATACTCCACAAGATTATATAGATTTGGAATCAGTTTTTGTCTTACAAGGCACTAAACTGGTTCCTTTTTTTATAGACAATGCTCAACTCCAAAAATCAAGCTTACTGCGTATTCGTTTTGAAGATATCGAAACAGAAGCCGATGCAGATATGATGCTTAAAAAAGAATTATATCTCCCTTTAAATTTCCTTCCTCAGCTTAAAGGAAACCAGTTTTATTATCACGAGGTAATTGGGTTTACGGTGAGAGAGCAATCAGGAAAAATAATTGGAATTTTACAATCTGTTAATGACCAAACGCCTCAAGCTTTGTTCGAGATTATGGACGAAAAAAAACGCCTTATATTAGTTCCTGTTCACGATGATTTTATTAGTGAAGTTAATCGCGGATCTTCCGAATTAACACTCAATCTACCCGACGGATTACTGGACGTTTATCGCTCGTGAAAAATTTAATCTTTAAGTTTAAGCATTTTCAAATTGACCAATCAAGGTCGGCTATGAAGATTGGTACGGATGGGGTTTTATTAGGGGCTTGGACGCCTATATACAGCAACCCTAAAACAATTTTAGATGTTGGTGCTGGCACGGGTTTAATAGCTCTTATGCTGGCTCAAAGGCTGCCCGAATCGAGAATCACCGCTGTTGAGATTGAAAAGGCTGCTGCGGAGGAAGCATTTGATAATTTCACAAATTCGTCTTGGTCAAAACGCTTATGCTTGATTCATGATAACATCATTGATTTTAGTGAAAACTCAAAAGTATTCTTTGATTTAATAGTTTCGAACCCCCCTTTTTTCAAAAACTCTTTTAAAGTTTCTGATACCACCAGAAGTACAGCACGAGATAATTTTCACATGAGTTATGAGGATTTGTTTTCGTGTGTTAATATACTCTTGAGTCCTTCAGGAAGTTTCGCTATGGTTTGCCCTATTAAATATAGAGAAGAACTAATAACTAAGGCTGAGTTAAATCAACTATATTTAGAAAGAGAATTGATGATAAAAGGAACCAAGTCAAGTTCATTCAAAAGAATATTAATGCAGTTTTCAAGAACTAAAACAATCTTGAAAACTGAAGAATTAATTCTAGAAGAATCTAGAAATCATAGGACATTCGAGCACCAGAAATTAGTAAACGACTTTTATCTTTAAAAGTCAAACACAAAACCAAAAGAGGGAAACGGTGTGTTGTTGTCTTCCCGTTCTATTTTTTTGAGTTCTCTAGGAGTAATTAAACTTCCATCTTCAGTTCTTGCTAAACTATATTCATCAGGCCTTGAGTTTTCTTGACCTAAGAAGTTTTGCAATTCTAAGTAAAAGTTAAAAGAGAGCTTTTCGAAATTCCATTTTTTATCAATTCTAATATCACCCTGCTTGAAGGAAGATAACCGATCCTGTCCAAGGCGACTATAATCCAAAACTATTTTAGGATAAGTTACAAGAGTTGCTGCTGTATCTGTTGGAGCATAAGGAGCTGCTCCGGCGTAGCGATAACGAACACTAACTTCCCAGTTCTTAGGTAGTTTATACCCTCCTGTAAAAGTCACTAGATTTCCACTGTCCCAAACCGAGGGGAGTTTTGATGATTCTATTCCAGAAAATTCACTACTGAAAAATGTGTATGCTAAAATTCCGTAAAAGTTATTTGATAATTTTTGTTGAAACAACACCTCTACACCTTCACTTAATCCGCTTCCCGTGTCTATAATAGCTTCATTGCCCAGTACTTCGAAATCTGCACCTTTGTTTGCTAATGAAACTCCATCAAGCACTGAAACTGGGTATTGACTGTATTCTTTTCTAAAAGCTTCAACGGTAAATCTAGATGACGCACTAATGTTGTATTCAATGCCAAAAACGTAATGGTCACTTTGTGTGTAACTATTTGACTTATTTATGAATTCACCATTGTTATCTTGAAAACCAAGCATGGTATAGGTTGGTATTTTAAAATAGCGACCAACAGATCCATTTAATTTCCAACGACCATTAGCGTCTAGTGAGTAAGAAGCTGAGAGCCTTGGAGATAAATTGTCGGCTATATTAGAACCATTTGTAAAGCTATCCGCATCAGAACGAATTCCAAGCGCAAGACTAAGACGGTCATTAGAAAAGGAGCGACTTACCTTTCCAAAGAAACCATATTTAGCAAAATCTATTTCTGTGTCGTATCTATAATCACTGATTAAATCTTGAGTTTCATTAGTGTAGACTGACTGTTGAAGATTTAATCCATAAGATAGTTTCCAGTCATTAAGATACTGTGTTACGTTTACTCTTAATTTAGTTTCTTGTTCTTTTGAGTCATTTCTAAAAAGAACCCCGGTTTTGTTCTCGTTGTCTTCGTATCGACTGAATATGTTTTTGAGTCTATTGGTGCTTAACGTTGTATTTACTTTACCGTTTCCGTTTTTTAGTTTATGCTTCCACGTAATTCCCATAGTAATGGTTTTTTGTTGAATGATGGGAGCTGTGTCAATAAAATTCTGTTGTTCAGCGTCAAAATCATCTGGAGCAACTACTGAAAAATCGTCTATAGATCCTAGTCCAATAAATGTTACGATATTTCGCTCATCAATTTTATGATTTAATTTCCATTGATAATCCCAGTAATCCGGACGAATAGGCAAACCCACTAATTCAAATACAAATTGAAGGTAGCTCCTTCTAGCAGAAACCATTAAGGTCGTATTGGATCTGTCTCTATCTCCTTTAAATAATGGTCCGTTAAAAGTAGCGCCAGCTTCACTTGCTCCTATTCTAACATTTACAGAACGTTTCTGATTGTTTCCTTCTCTTTGTTCAAAAGCTAAAACTCCTGACAATGGGTTGTCGTATTCAGCCCCAAATGCAGAGGAAGAAAGTGTTACTTCTCTTATAAAAGAAACATTTAGCATTCCGACTGGTCCACCTGCACTTCCTTGTGTGCTGAAATGATTTATATTGGGTATTTCAACTCCATCTAAATAATATACACTTTCGTTTGGAGCTCCACCTCTAATTATAAAGTCGTTTCGGAATCCACCAATTGACGGTGAAATTCCAGGTAAACTTTGAGCTACTTTTGCAATATCATTATTTCCACCAGGGTATGTTTCTATTTCAACTGCTGAAAAAGATTGTGTCGAGAGTGGGGTTTCTTTACTTGTTCTAAAGGGGCTTTTTGATAGAATAACTTCATCGAGGGCTTCTGAATTTTCATTTAGCTTGAACAAAAGAGAAGGTGTTCCAACTGATTTTACAATCACATTATATAAGACTTGAGATTCGTATCCCAAATAGGCCGCCTGAATGTTGTATGTCTTGGTTGGAATGTTTTCAAAAGAAAAATAGCCATTTACATCTGTTATTGCTCCTATTGAAGTTCCTTCAAGCACAATGGTTGTTCCTTCTAGAGGGTTTTGAGTTTTTTCATCAATTACTTGGCCCGAAAAAGACCCTGTACTCTGGGCGCTTAAATATGAAGTAAAAGCTAACAAGACTATTAAAAAACGTATTTTCATTCAAAAAGATTTTGTACAAAACTAGGTGTTGTGTTTCTAAACAAAAAGAAATTGTTTAACTTTATTAATTAATATATAAACAATTTAATTTTTACGTTTCTTATTTTTCTTTCGTGCTTTTTCGTTTTCAAGGTTTAATTTCTTCACCTCTTTTTCTTTTTCTTTCAAATCAAATTCTTGCCTTAATTGTTCTATTTTTCGTTTATTAAGCTTCTCTTGGTCTTCTGCTTGAAGTGCAATATCATTTGTCCCAAAAGATTTTAGCTCAGTTTGTTTGCGCATAATTTCTTTAGAAGCTTTGAGGTTGTAGTAAAATCTAGAATCAATTAATTTATTTGCAATAAAGTTTTCTTTTTTCTTTTTATCCCATCGAACAAAAACAAAACCGCCTCCTTCATTAGCTTCTAGCTTTACTCTAAATACTTTTGCATTATTGGGAAGGGTTTGATAAACTTCAATATTTTTAAGAATATAGCCCGAAAGGTCCAAGAGCTCTTTTACAAAAAATTTTTGTCCCTCAAGAGTTTTATCATTCAATGGCGATAGATATTCAAATTCTTCGTAATCTTCAGACTCATCTTCATAATAAGAATCGTCTTGTGCGTTGTTTGTGTTAAAAACAAAAAGCAACAGCATGGTTTGGACGAAATAGAATTTATTTAGAACCATAATTTATATTTTTCATTTGCTTCTCATTCACATTACTATCAACGTTAATAAAATAGTAACAAATCAAAAATTGAGCACTTATATAACACATCCTGGTTATGTTTTCAATAAAGTATGTATTCCCAACAAAAAGCTTAACCGCTAACAATGATCCACTTAATATAAGTAAAATCATTCCAAAGGCAAGCGATAAAGTTATTTTTTCTTTTTTTTCAAACCAAAGCAAAACGCTCAAAAACCCAGTCCCTGTTAGTGTTGTTCCGTAAAATAGGATTGCAGGGGTTAACATACCTGCTCCTTTATATACTGTTAATATAATACCTGATAAATAGAGCCCAAAAATGGATGCAACTATCCAAGAATTTTTTTTCTTGAATTGATCCAAAAGATTTCCTTTTAATCGCTTAATGATGTGGTCTGAAAAGAGTAATAATGTAGCCCAAAAAGATATAAACCCACCCAGAACCGTCGAAAAATCTATACTCATAATCATCAGATTTCCTGCCCAAGAAAACAATAAAGCGAGTAAGTAGGAAGAGTCCCTGTCTTTTCTTGAACAATAGTAGAGTGCTAAAATTGGAACCAACATGGGTTTTGTAACCTGCTCAATGATTTTTACTTCATTGAGTAAGCCGATAACATTAATAACAGTAATCGCATAAAAAACATAGACGACATATTTAAGAGGTGCTGATAAGGGTGAGTTCATTTTTCGGATTTAAAGGGCGTCATTCTTTTGGAGATATAAAGTATAAACAAATGAAAAATTCAGATCCAATGTAAAAGATTAGACGCATCGAATCTTGAAAAACATTTAAATTCTTCAAGAAGAGCAAAATGGCTAGTATAGTACCGCTAAAAACTAACATGATAACACCAATCAATAATAATAGATGAGATGTGCTCTTTTGTTCTATGTAGAGTAGTAGGCTCAAAAAACTAGTGCCGATTAAAAAAGCTCCATAAAATATGATGGGATAGATAAAACTCCCTAGCATTCCTGATAAATAGTATATGATCCCCACTAGGTAACCCAAATGAATTGTCAGTAAAATTTTTTTGTTTTTGTTTTTTAACTGAATTTTTAAAGGTTCTTTTAATTCCTTTAAAATATGATACCCAAGAAGTAATATCATTCCCCAAAAACAAATGATCCCTGATAGCTTATATAAAAATACATTAGAAAGAATTAAAACACTCCCCAGCCAAGATAGCATTAGTATCAGCTCATAAATCAGGATTCTTTCAGATTTTAATGAATAAAAAAAAGCTAGACTTGGTATTACTAGCGTTGTTGAAATCACCATTACTAACGTACTGTCAGATAAATTTCCAAAGACATAAAAAAACGAAATAATCGCAAATATAAAGAGGCTAAGTTTGATTAGGGTTTGTGCGGGTTTAGTCATATTTTGAGTTTAAATGAATTTCCCTGAAATAATTGCAAATCAAGAATTGTGCAGGTATATAAGTAGCCATAACTAAAAAACCAAAAACATTTTTTTTAAAATAAAATTCATTAAAGGCTATCATGCTGTCCGATACAATAAACAAACTAACGCCAAATAATAAAGCTGCAGTTTTAGTGTTTTTGTTTTTTAGCCACAACAGCGTACTTAACGCTCCTATGCTTGCTAGGGTTAGTGCATATCCACTTACAGGCAATGTTAGTGTAGTAAGTTTAGTGCCTAACAATTTCATTGTTATGGCAAAGTAGCTTCCAAATATTGCAAATGCAAAAATGCCTTCTTTAGAAAATAGAATTCTTTTAAATGGAAGTTTAATCTCCTTGTATATTAAATACAAATAGATAAGCTGTGCTCCCCAAAAAGAAAAGATTCCTGCAAGGAAAAACAATTCCCCATCGCCCATTAAAAAAACATCTCCTAGCCAGGAAAAAAACAAGGCAACAAAAAATATTTTACTAGAACCTTGATGATAATAAAAAGCAGCTAGTAGAGGAACGAGTATCGGTTTTGTGTATATAATCAATTGCTCGTGACTTGTATATTGCCCAAAGACATGAAGAACTGCAATGATCCAAAAAGTATAAACAATGTTCTTCACTAATTATATATTATAATATATTTTGTCTAAAGTATGAAATTCTACTGAGATTAAAAAAGCTAAACTTTTTTAACGACAAAGGTCACTACGCCCCAAATGATGAGTTCATTTTCTTCTGTTACCCGTATCGGCTTATATTTTGAGTTTTCGGGCATCAAGTACATACAATCTGCTTCTACCTTTAAGCGTTTTACCGTAAATTCTCCGTCTATAAAACAAACCGCAATATTATTGTCTTGTGGGTCTTTGCTGCGATCAATAACCAAAAGGTCGCCGTCATCTAATCCTGCCCCTTGCATAGATTCTCCTGCTACGCGTGCATAAAAAGTAGCTTCTGCATTTTTAACGACTTCTTGATCAATGCTAATCCGAAGCTCCTTAAAATCATCGGCAGGTGACGGAAATCCAGCTGAAACTCCATTTTGCGCTAAAGGCATTTCCTGAAAAGCGTCAGTGTTTGGTTTAAAGAAAACAATTCCTTTTTTACGTCTCTGTTCCTTTTTCATAGAATAATTTCCGATTTATTGTTCACTGTAATGACTTCTTTAAGCTCTGTTGTGTAACGTTTAGAAAGATGCTCTCGCCGCATGTTCCAAGTTGAATTAAGATCTTGATTTCCTAATTTTATCTGATGCGGGCCAAAGCGTAAATGTATTTTGTCAATAGCCTTCATGATTGAATCATGCTTGTTTATATTCGGCTGAAACAAATTGAGCTGTCGCTCTTTAGAAGGGACCAACCCAAGTAGTAAAACGCCCGCTTTTTTATAGTCAATTCCATCGCGAAATATGCCTTTCAGCCCTGCAACAGCGTGCTTGCAAATGGTAATACTAGAGTCAGTAGCGTAGGGAAGGGTGACGACAGAGCTATTGCGGTATTGTTCTTTGTTTTTTTGATGCGAATTGCTATGGATAAAAATCATGACAGCACTACAAGCACTTCCTTGTTTGCGTAGTTTTTCAGCACAACTATTAGCATAGGTCGAAATGCGTTCTTCTAATTCATGGAATTTGGAGTAATTATTTTTAAAACTTCGAGTAGTAGTAATTGATTTCTTTGAAGGAACAGTTTCTTCTAATTTTATGTACGGCAAACCAAGCAGATCTTTTTTTAAGCGAAGTTCCAAGACACTCATGTGCTTTTTAATCCACGAATCAGGAAGATTTATAAAATCATAAGCTGTCCGAATACCTTGTGCCTCTAGTCTTTTTCCGTGCTGCCTTCCAATTCCCCAAACATCTCTTATGGCAGTCCATTTTAACGCTTTTATTCTTTTTTCATCGGTATCAATCATGTAAACTCCTTGGGTTTTGGAGTTAAATTTCTTAGCAATTTTATTAGCAATTTTAGCCAGAGCTTTTGTTGGAGCAAAGCCTACAGACACTGGAATTCCAGTCCATTTACGAACTTGCTTTCTCATTTTATGCCCCGTTGCTTCAAGGTCAAAATAATCGAAACCATCGAATTTCAAAAATGCTTCATCGATGCTGTAAATTTCGAAATTGGGGCTGTATTTTTCTAAAATCTGCATAACACGACTACTCATGTCGCCATAAAGCGGATAGTTAGAAGAAAACATCTTGATGTTTTTTCTTTTAAACTCTTCTTTGTATTTAAAAGCAGGTGCTCCCATAGGAACTCCTAAGACTTTTGCTTCATTACTTCGCGCAATAACACAGCCGTCGTTATTTGATAAAATAACGATGGGTTTATTTCCCCATTGAGGTTGAAAAACACGCTCACAGGAGGCATAAAAATTATTACAATCGACGAGTGCAAACATACCGTCTAAAGTAGCAAATTCTGAAATGTATTTTTAGCTTTTTGAAAAAGTTATTTTTCTTTTATTAAGAGGGTTATTAATGATTTCTTTTTACTTCAATTCAATTTTTTGAGTAATTGTTGTAAATGAGATAAAACAAAATAAATTTGTGTTAAATCCGCTTGATTTTTTCTTCAAAGACATAGGCTCTTAGGCTAAAAGTTGTAATTTCGTAATTGAATTTTATACAAGTCTCCATATAATGGATAAATATTCTTTTTTAAACGCAGCTCATACAGGCTATTTTGCCCAAATGTATGATCAATACCTTCAGCAACCTGATAGCGTTGAACCTAGTTGGAGAGCTTTTTTTCAAGGCTTTGACTTTGGTGTGGAAAACAGTCAAGAAGGATTTAGTTCAGAAACTGAAACCGGAGTACCCGAGCACTTACAAAAAGAGTTTAAAGTAGTTCAACTTGTTGATGGCTACAGAAAACGAGGTCATTTGTTTACCAAAACAAACCCTGTGCGGGACAGAAGGACGTACAATCCTAACTTATCAATAGAAAATTTTGGCTTATCTCATACTGATCTTGGAGTTGTCTTCAACGCAGGAGATATTATGGGAATAGGACCCAGTACATTGGCCGATATTGTTGCTCATTTAGAACGTGTTTATTGCGAGTCTATTGGAGTTGAGTATATGTATATACGAAACCAAGAAAAATTAAATTGGATTCAACAACGCCTGCATGTAAACGATAACCATCCTAAATTTTCTCAAGAGCAGAAAAAACACATTTTGAAGAAATTGAATCAAGCAGTAAGCTTTGAAAATTTCTTGCACACCAAATATGTTGGTCAAAAACGATTTTCTCTTGAAGGAGGGGAGTCTCTAATTCCAGCGCTAGATGCTGTGGTAGAGTCAGCAGCTGATCATGGAGTAGAAGAATTTGTAATGGGAATGGCGCACCGGGGTCGATTGAATACCCTTACCAATATTTTCGGAAAATCAAGTAAAGATATTTTTAATGAATTTGATGGAAAAGATTACGAAGAAGTAGTTTTTGATGGTGATGTAAAATATCACTTGGGTTGGACTTCTAAGCGAACAACTGATACCGGTAAGAAAATAAACATGAACATCGCTCCAAACCCTTCACACCTTGAAACGGTAGGTGCTGTTGTTGAAGGAATTACTCGAGCAAAATTAGAAAATAGTTTTAACGGAGATACCAATAAAGTACTCCCTATAATCGTCCATGGAGATGCAGCAATTGCTGGTCAAGGATTACCCTACGAAATTGTACAGATGGCAGGCCTTAAAGGCTATGGAACCGGTGGAACAATTCACATAGTTGTTAATAATCAAATTGGTTTTACAACAAACTATTTAGACGCTCGAACAAGTACTTATTGTACAGATGTAGCCAAAGTAACATTGTCACCAGTTTTACACGTAAACTCTGATGATGCAGAAGCGGTTGTTCATGCAACTCTTTTCGCTTTAGATTATAGAATGAAATTTGGAAGAGACGTTTTTATTGATCTTTTAGGATATCGTAAATATGGGCACAACGAAGGTGATGAACCTCGTTTTACACAACCACAATTATATAAAGCAATTGCAAAGCATCAAAATCCAAGAGATATTTATGCTGCTCAATTAATTGCTCAAAACATCATTACCCAAGCCGACATTAAACAGTTGGAGATAGACTATAAAAATTCACTTGAAGTTGACCTTGAGGATTCCAGAAAATTAGAAAAAACCATCATCACACCATTTATGGCTGATGAATGGGAAGGACTTTTTTTGGCAAAGGAAAGTAAAATGATGGATGTCGTAGATACTAAAGTTTCAGAACGTGACTTGACAGAGATTGCTTCAACGATAACCACATTACCTAGCAATAAAAAGTTTTTAAGAAAAATAGAAAAATTAATCGGTGACAGAAAACGAATGTATTTTGAGTCTGACGCTATGGATTGGGCAATGGGAGAGCTTTTGGCATACGGGACCTTGCTAAAAGAAGGTTTTGATGTTCGTCTTTCAGGCCAGGATGTAGAGCGAGGTACTTTTTCACATCGTCATGCGCTATTAATAGCGGAAGAATCTGAAGATGAAGTTATTTTATTAAATAAAATAAGCCCTAAAAATCAAGGGAAGTTTAGTGTCTATAATTCTCTTTTATCAGAGTATGCAGTTTTAGGATTTGATTACGGTTATGCAATGGCAAGTCCAAACGCATTGACAATTTGGGAAGCTCAGTTTGGGGATTTCAGTAATGGAGCTCAAATTGTAATCGATCAATATATAGCATCGGGAGAAGATAAATGGAAAACTCAAAACGGAATAGTAATGTTACTTCCTCATGGTTATGAAGGACAAGGAGCAGAGCATTCTTCTGGACGAATTGAACGCTATTTACAGCTTTGCGCAAAAGACAATATGTTTGTTGCAAACTGCTCTACACCGGCAAATATGTTTCATATACTTCGTCGTCAGATGAAAACAGATTACCGTAAACCTCTGATAATATTTACGCCAAAGAGTTTATTACGTCATCCCGATGTAGTTTCTACTAAAAAAGACTTTACAGAAGGTAAATTTCAAACCCTTATTGAAGACAATTCAATAGCACCCAAAAACACAAAAACGTTAGTATTTTGTACTGGTAAATTTTATTACGATTTAGTAAAAGCAAGAAAAGAAGAAGGTCGAAACGATGTCGCAATTGTTCGCTTAGAGCAGTTGTTTCCATTGCCAACCCAAGAAATCCGTAAAGTTTTAGAGCAATACAAGGATGTAAAAGACGTAGTTTGGGCGCAAGAAGAACCTCGTAATATGGGTGTTTGGTCGCATTTACTTTTACATTTACCAGAAGCAGTAAGTTTTAGGCCTGTAACCAGACGTTTTTATGCAGCACCAGCAGCAGGAAGCGCAACGCGATTCAATAAAAGACATCGCGAAGTCATCGCTTATGTTTTTGATGATTCGAAGAATAATTTTATTAGAAATAAAAAAAATAACAGTACAAGATAAAAACCATTCCTATGATTTTAGAAATGAAAGTTCCTTCACCAGGAGAATCAATTACAGAAGTAGAAATTGCTCAGTGGCTAGTTGCTGAGGGAGATTATGTTGAAAAAGACCAACCCATTGCCGAGGTAGATTCGGATAAGGCAACCTTAGAACTTCCTGCAGAAGAAAGTGGAACAATTACTTTTAAAGCAGAAGAAGGCGATGCTGTTGGCGTAGGTCAAGTTGTTTGTCTTATTGACACCGAAGGAAAGCCAAGTGGTGATGCTCCAGTAAAAGCTTCTGATGCAGTTCAAGTACCAGCTGCTCCAGCTGAAAAAGAAGTTGTTACTCAAGCTACTTATGCTTCTGGTTCTGCTTCTCCAGCTGCTAAGAAAGTTTTGGCTGAAAAAGGAATTGATGCAAACGCGGTTGTTGGAAGTGGTCGCGATGGAAGAATCACAAAAGAAGATGCTGTTCAGGCGGTTCCATCAATGGGAACTCAGCCAGCAAACGGTGAACGAGATAATACACGAAAAAAACTATCCATGTTGCGCCGAAAAGTAGCTCAACGTTTAGTTGCTGCTAAAAATGAAACAGCCATGCTGACTACGTTTAACGAAGTTAATATGTCTCCAATTTTTGCCCTTCGTACTGAGTTTAAAGAAGAATTCAAGGCGAAGCATAATGTAGGATTAGGATTCATGAGTTTTTTCACAAGATCGGTAGTTCGCGCGTTAAAACTATATCCAGATGTAAATTCAATGATCGATGGTGATTACCAAATCCAATATGATTTTTGCGACATAAGCGTAGCTGTTTCTGGACCTAAAGGACTTATGGTTCCTGTAGTTCGAAATGCAGAAAACTTATCATTCAGAGGGGTAGAAGACGAAATTAAGAGGCTTGCTATACGTGCTCGTGATGGTAAAATTACCGTAGATGAAATGACGGGAGGTACCTTTACAATCTCTAATGGAGGTGTATTTGGATCGATGCTTTCAACGCCAATAATTAACCCGCCTCAATCGGCTATTTTAGGAATGCACAACATCATTCAGCGTCCAATTGCTGTTGATGGAAAAGTAGAAATTCATCCGATGATGTACTTAGCACTTTCTTACGATCACAGAATAATCGACGGAAAAGAATCTGTAGGCTTCCTAGTGGCTATTAAAGAAGCGTTAGAAGATCCAATTACTATGTTGATGGATAACGACGTAAAGAAGGCATTAGACCTTTAAGAAGAGCTTTTTACTCTTATAATCGATTATGGCGCTTGTTCTTTTAAGAAAATCGGCTCCAATTATACCGTCTATAGTTTCGCTTCCTTGATCTGATAAGGAACTGTTTATGGCATGCATATCCAGTAAAAAGAATTTTAATTTTAGGATAAAACTTCCTTTGTAGCTGATGCTGCTTTTAGCAGTTGGTTTAGCTTCCAGTTTTTCGCTTCCTGCTCCGCTAAGTTGTAAGGTGCTTTTTTTTCCAATAAGCAAAAAATCATTTTCCTTGTCCAAGCGTATGCAGCTGTTCGATGCTCCTGTGTCTATAAGAAATAAGCCTTCAAAACCATTTACTTCAAGTTTAGTAACCAAATGTTGACTTTTTGTTTTCTTTAATCGAATGGAAATATATTCTGCTGTATCTAAAAATTTATTAAGCACTTTTTTATTTCAAAGATAGTGAAAGGAGTTTAGCTTGTTATACCTAATGAAATCCCTATTTTTGTAATATGCAATTGATAGACACACATACCCATCTCTATTCTGAAACTTTTGATGAAGATCAAGATGCTATGATCCAGAGGGCTTTGGCCTGTGGAGTAACTGATTTTTTTATTCCTGCGATAGATTCTACCTACACCGAGCGGATGTTTGCTCTTGAAAAGAAATATCCTAACCATATGCATTTAATGACAGGTGTTCATCCAACACACGTTAAAGAGAATTATAAGGAAGAACTGAATCATGTGGCTTCATTACTAAAACAACGTTCTTTTTGTGCCCTTGGCGAGATTGGGATTGATTTGTATTGGGACAAAACATTTTTGAAAGAGCAGCAAGAAGCATTTGATCTTCAGATTCAGTGGGCAAAAGAACACAAACTGCCTTTTGTAATTCATTGTCGTGATGCCTTTGATGAGGTTTTTGAAGTGCTCGATGCGCATGATTCAAAAGATTTAAGAGGAATTTTTCATTGCTTTACGGGAACGTTAGATCAAGCAAAACAAGCTCTATCCTATAATTTAAAATTAGGTATTGGTGGGGTTGTTACATTTAAGAATGGAAAAATAGATCAATTTTTAAATCAAATCCCTCTAAGTGAAATTGTATTAGAAACAGACGCTCCTTATTTGGCACCTGTGCCTTTTCGAGGAAAGAGAAATGAAAGTTCTTATATACAGGAAGTTGCAAGTAAAGTTGCTGAAGTATATAATCTGCCTTTTGCAGAAATAGCGTCAATAACATCTAAGAATGCGTTAGCAATCTTTAAATAAAATATATTTAGTAGGTTTAAATTTTTGGGTAAGGCATTTTTTTTGTTATTTCGAGCCCTAAAATTAAATTTTTAGAGAGGTGGCCGAGCGGTCGAAGGCGCATGCCTGGAAAGCATGTATACGTGCAAACGTATCGAGGGTTCGAATCCCTTCCTCTCTGCAAGTATTATTTCTTAACACCCGTAGTTATTACTTCTACGGATTTTTTTGTTACTTAGACTTGTCGGTTACTTGTCGTTTTTTAGTATTGAGATATTACAGCGTAAAGATGTTTGGAGTAAAGCACAGGTAGTATCCTATCTTGATATTAGTGCTAAAACTTTTGATCGTTGGAAAGCATCAGGCGAGATAAAAGTTAAGACTATTGGAGGAAAAGACTATTGCCTTTTGACTGATTTGAAAGATAGATTAAAAAATTAAAAATGATACACGCTCTTCTTGTTTTTTTGTGTGAGGTGTTTAAATCTAAACCCTAAATATAACACAACTATTTGATTATTAGTACATTAAACCTCATCCTGCTGTGTATATTTACTTCATGACCTTTTTACAGGCATCAATAATTATTGAAAAAACAATTGACGTGATTTATGCGTTAAACTTTGAATACGACTTGATGAACAAAGTCATGCGGGTTGTAAAAGAAAATAACTTAAAAATTACACACCAAAAATTAGAATTAAATTGCAAGTTTCATATTTCTGTTAGAAAAAAAGAAGCAAATAATATTTTTGAAATTTTTGACAACATCTTCAAGCTGAGTATCAAAAAGCTAGTCTGATTTTTTATTGTTAGAATAATTAGTGGCGATCTGCTCCAATACATTAAGAAAAACGCTAAAATCTTTTTTAGATATGTGTTGGACTCCAGTTTTACGTAGTCCGACTACAATTGGTAACACATGCTCTAACAAATTCAATCCTGATTTGGTCAATCGCAAAAAGTACTCTTTTTTATTACCACTCAATTTAAAACGTTCAACATAATTTTTCTCCATCAACCCCTTAATTACCCTAGACGTGGTTGCACGATTCCTAAAGTTTAGTTGTGCAATTTTAGACTGATAAGCTTCTTCCCCCAAATCGTGAATGTAGTATACAATTGCCCATTGCTCCACGGTTAGGTTGATTTTGTTTTTTTTAAAGGCAAGAAGGTAAGCTTCTTGAACCTGTTTTAAGGTAATATCAATTTGATACCCGTAGCCTTGCGTTTTATCCATTACTTAAACATTGTTAACAAAGATAGTGTTTGATTTATTGAGATGTGGAATATAATTCTTATTATTGTTGTTAATGCAACAATAATTCATATAATGATAAAATCAAACCAAGAACAAAAAGTTGACTTTCTACCCTTATTAGGAACGGACTACGTCGAAATTTACGTAAGTAATGCAAGACAAGCAGCTTATTTTTATAAAACAGCATTTGGATTCCAATCGCTAGCTTTTGCTGGTTTAGAGACAGGAATGAAGGATCGGGAAAGTTACGTAGTGGTTCAAGATAAAATACGCATAGTATTAACCTCGTCACTTCAAAGTGAATCACTCATAGGTGATCATGTTCAGAAACATGGCGACGGAGTCAAGACGGTTGCCTTTTGGGTTGACGATGCTACTGAAGCTTATCATAAAACAATTGAAAAAGGAGCAGTTTCTTATATGGAACCAAAAACTGAGGAAGATACGCATGGATCTGTTGTGCTTTCAGGGATTCGTACATTTGGTGAAACAGTTCATGTGTTTGTAGAGAGAAAAAATTATTCTGGAACCTTTTTGCCTGGTTTTATGCCGTGGGTTACACCTGAATTTAACCCAGAACCGATTGGGCTAAAGTACATTGACCACATGGTTGGAAATGTAGGTTGGGGTAAAATGGATCAATGGGTGAATTTCTATGCCAATGTTTTAGGCTTCTCTCAAATTCTTTCTTTTGATGATAAAGATATTTCTACAGAGTTTACTGCCTTGATGAGTAAAGTAATGAGTAATGGAAATGGTAGAGTTAAATTCCCAATCAATGAGCCTGCAAAGGGTAAGAAAAAATCTCAGGTAGAAGAATATTTAGATTTTTATGAAGGCGAGGGCATTCAACATGTTGCTTTAGCTACCGATGATATTGTCGAAACCATTCATCAATTAAAAACGAGAGGAATTGAATTTCTTAAAGTTCCAGACAGCTATTATGATTCACTAAAAGATCGGGTAGGGGATATTGATGAGTCAATACCTAGACTTAAAGAGCTTGGAATATTAGTGGATCGAGACGACGAGGGTTACCTGTTGCAATTATTCACCAAACCTATGCAACCCCGACCCACTATGTTTTTTGAAATCATTCAAAGAAAGGGTGCGACTTCTTTTGGGAAAGGTAATTTTAAAGCCCTCTTTGAGTCGATAGAGAAAGAACAAGAGTAAGAGGAACTTTAGTATAAAAAACCAAGAATTATGCCACATTATCATTCTTTAGGAAAAATACCCCCAAAGCGACATACACAGTTCAAGAAAACGGACGGTAGTTTATATTCGGAACAACATCTAGGAACAATAGGTTTTAGCGGTATGTATTCAAACGCATATCATGTAGATCCACCTACAACTGTTAAAAAAATATTGAATCAATATAGTATTGCTCCCGAGATTGCCAAATCAAATAACATACAATCATATAAATTATTTGGGTTTAAAGTGAAGCCGAAGAAAGATTTTTTGGATAGCAGAACTATCGTATTAACCAATTCCGATTGTTCAATAGCTTTGGCTGCTCCAAAGGAGTCAATGAAAACATATTTTTACAAGAACACAGATGCTGATGAAGTAATCTTTGTTCATAAAGGGTCCGGTGTTTTAAGATCTTTTTTAGGTAACCTTAAATTCAAACAAGGCGATTATTTAATAATTCCTAGAGGCACTATCTATCAAATGGAGTTTGATACAGGAGAAAATCGATTGCTGATTACAGAATCTTCCAGTCCCGTATATATCCCCAAGCGTTACCTTAATAAGTTTGGACAATTAATGGAACATGCTCCTTTTTGTGAACGTGATATCCGCTTGCCTGATATTTTGGAAACCCATGGAGATCGGGGTGAGTTTTTATTGAAAGTAAAAAAGAAAAACGAAATAATCGAGATGGTATATGAACATCACCCTTTTAATGTATTTGGGTATGATGGGTTCTATTATCCTTGGGCATTTTCAATTCACGATTTTGAACCGATAACAGGAAGAATTCACCAACCTCCACCAGCACACCAAACCTTTGAATCGAATGGTTTTGTCATTTGCAGTTTTGTTCCTAGAATGTACGACTATCATCCAGATGCAATTCCTGCACCATACAATCACAGTAATATAGATAGCGATGAAGTACTGTATTATGCCGATGGAAATTTCATGAGTAGAAAAGGAGTAGAGCCTGGACAAATATCCTTGCATCCTGCTGGTATTCCTCATGGTCCACACCCCGGAGCGGTAGAAGCAAGTATCGGTAAGAAAAGCACCAACGAATTAGCTGTTATGATCGATACCTTTAAACCCCTTCAAGTCACAAAAGCTGCATTGGAAATTGCAGATGAAAACTATTATCAATCTTGGTTAAAAAAATAAAACCCATGATAGAACCAAAAAACTGTTGGATTGAGGTTGCAAAAGACTCAGATTTTTCTATTTACAACATTCCTTTTGGAATTTTTTCGACACCTACGAAATCCAAGCGTGTTGGGATAGCTATAGGGTCTCAAGTTTTGGATTTAGAAGCTGCATATCAATCTGGAATTTTTGATTGTTTTATGGATGAAAAAGCTTTTATAGTTTCTGTTTTCAGAAACTCTTACTTAAATAATTTTATTTCTTTAGGAAAAAAAATTACTTCTAAGTTGAGAATTAAAATTCAAGAAGAGCTGTGTGACTCTAATTCTAAAATTAATCACCCCAAGTTTTTCGAAGCTTTAAACGATGTTCAGATGCATATCCCGGTTCAGGTAGGAGACTATACTGATTTTTATTCTAGTATTGAACATGCAACCAATGTGGGGAGTTTATTCCGAGATCCAGAGAATGCCTTATTGCCAAATTGGAAACACATGCCCGTTGCATATCATGGTAGAGCATCTTCTATTATAGGAACTGAAATTCCCATTCATCGACCTAAAGGGCAAACGAAAGCTCCAACAATGGATGCGCCTATTTTCGGACCTTCAAAACGTTTGGATTTTGAATTAGAGATGGGATATATTATTGGTTCTCAAACCGAATTAGGACATAGTGTATCTTCGGAGGAAGCCGAAAATTATATTTTCGGAAAGGTTATTTTTAATGACTGGTCAGCTCGTGATATACAACAATGGGAATATGTTCCATTAGGTCCTTTTTTAGGTAAAAACTTTGCTTCATCAGTTTCCCCATGGGTGGTTACAATGGAGGCATTGGAGCCTTTTAGGACATCCGGCCCAAATCAGGATACTGCTGTATTGCCGCACCTAAAAGCCGTAGGTCTTAGAAATTATGATATTGCTTTGGAAGTAAGTATACAACCTCAAGATTCGGTTGAGTCTACAATTTGTAATTCCAATTTCAAATTTATGTACTGGAATATGGCACAACAAATAGCTCATCATACGAGTAATGGCTGCAACCTTAATGTTGGAGATCTTTTTGCTTCCGGAACAATTAGCGGTTCAACTCAAGAATCCTATGGTTCCTTATTGGAAATAAGTAAAGCAGGAAAAACACCACATGAATTGGCATCAGGGCATATTAGGTCTTTCATTGAGGATTATGACACCATTCGGATGCGAGCTTACTGTATTAAAGGAGACCTTAGGGTTGGTTTTGGAAGCGTAAGCACACAAATTTTACCTGCATTATAATATGAAAACACATACATTCAACGTAGATGAAATAGAGGGACAAATGTTAAATCAATTATTGATTTCAGCAGTATCCCCGCGCCCCATTGCCTTAGTTTCAAGTATTGATAATAGTGGAAAAGTAAACCTTAGCCCATTTAGCTTTTTCAACATTTTCAGTTTTAATCCTCCGATATTAATATTCTCTCCATCTAGAAGAAGTAGAGACAATACCACCAAGCACACCTACGAAAATGTACTTCAGGTTCCACAAGTTTCCATAAGTATTGTTAACTACGCCATGGGTCAGCAGATTGCTTTAGCAAGTAATCGCTTTCCTAAAGAAGTCAATGAATTTGAAAAAGCTGGCCTAACTCCAATAAAAAGTAATGTTGTAGCCCCTCCTTATGTTGGTGAAGCACCTGTATCTTTTGAATGTATTGTTGATCAGGTTTTGTCTTTAGGCAATGAAGCTGGTTCTGGAAATCTTGTAATTTCAAAAATCGTGAAGATACACATCAACGATAGTTGTTATTGCAACGATAATTTAGTGGATTTAGAAAAGTTAGATTTAATTGGTCGCATGGGAGGCTCATATTATTGTTCCACTCGTTCTGAATCTAGATTTGAAATAAAAAACCCAGAAACTCCTATTGGAATCGGATTTGATCAATTGCCAAAACATGCACTAGGAAGTGATGTTTTAACAGGAAATATACTAGGAAAATTAGCTTCTATGGCTCAAGTTCCTTCTCAAGAAAGTTTAGAAATATGCCGAGCAAACCCTGAAATTGAAATTATATTTGAGCAAAAAGAGTTGGAAGGAAAAATAAACCTTCTGCATCATAAAATTAAAGATCTTATAAAAAAAGAACAGCTTGAAGAGGCCTTATGTTGTCTTTTTTTAATTCAGTAATATTGCATTTCAATGGAAGGGATTGATTTTAATTCGAATACAATAATTAAGCGCTTACCCAAGCATTTAAGGCAATGGGTTGTCCTTCAAAATTACGACCACTATACCGCACAAAATCAAGCGGTATGGAGGTATGTTATGCGTAAGAGTGTTCATTTTTTATCACAGTTTGCACATCCTTCATATATAGAAGGTTTGGCTAAAGCTGGAATTTCAATGGATGAAATTCCGCGCATGCAGGGGATGAATCGTATATTAAAGGATATTGGCTGGGCAGCAGTAGCGGTTGATGGTTTTATTCCGCCAAATGCTTTTATGGAATTTCAATCCTATAATGTTCTGGTTATTACCTTAGACATTAGAACCATTCAGCATATTTTATATACTCCTGCACCAGACATTATTCACGAAGCCTCAGGTCATGCACCTATAATTTCAAATCCAGAATATGCAGAATATCTAAGAAGATTTGGCGAATTAGGCGCTAAGGCTATTTCTTCGATTAAAGATCAAGAACTCTTTGATGCCATCAGACATCTTTCTATTTTAAAAGAAAACCCCACCAGTACTGAAAAAAAAATAAAACAGGCAGAACAAAAAGTCCAGCTTTGTAATGATCAAATGGGACCTCCTAGTGAGATGTCTCGTTTGAGAAATTTACACTGGTGGACTGTTGAGTATGGGTTAATAGGCTCCTTAAAAGACCCCAAAATTTATGGAGCAGGCCTATTGTCTTCAATTGGGGAGAGCAAGTGGTGCATGAGCGATAAGGTCCTTAAAATGCCATATTCTCTTTCTGCTGCTGATGTGAGTTTCGACATTACAAAACCACAAGAGCAATTATTTGTAACCCCTAACTTTACGCATTTGAGTAAGGTGTTAGAGAAGTTTGCTGATGAGATGGCCTTAAGAAAAGGAGGAGTTTATGGAATTAAAAAACTTATAGACTCTCAAGGACTAGGAACAATCAAATTATCAACAGGAATTCAAGTTTCTGCAATTTTTGACATCCTTATGGAAGGGGAAAATGAAAATCCTATATACTTTAAAACTAAAGGACCTACTGCATTGTCTTTTAGAAATAAAGAACTCTTGGGTCATGGAAAAATCAAACACCCAGAAGGTTTTGGCTCACCAGTTGGAAAATTAAAGGGAGTTAAGCTGGCTATAGAAGAGATGACTCCCAAAGACTTGGAACATTTTGGCATTATCGAAGGTCAAACGGTTTCTTTATATTTTGAAAGTGGAGTTAATGTAGTAGGAGAAATAATAACTGGTAAAAGGAATCTCCAGGGAAAGATTATTTTAATATCTTTTAAAAATTGTACAGTAACCTATAAGAATCAAAAATTATTTTTACCACAATGGGGTACTTATGACATGGTTGTAGGGGAGCATGTTGTTTCTGCTTTTGCTGGAGTTGCAGACCCAGAGTGTTTTGATTTAGAAGATTCTGTGAAACCATTAGAAAACACAAAAATAGCATATTCATTAAAAGATCAAAAGCTTTATGAATTATACCAAAACGTTCGGGATATTCGAGAAAATATAAAATTTGATTTGAAGCAAGTACAATCTATTTTTGATTTAGTTACCCTAGAATACCCTGATGATTGGCTTCTCTGTTTGGAGCTCTATGAGCTCGTTGCTAAGCATGAAACAGTGTTTAAATCTAAAGTGCTAGACTATTTAATCGAACAATCAAAAAAAAAGGAATATACCAGTCTAATTGAAGAAGGTATAGCTATTGTCGACATGGGTTAGATTGCATCTAACTTTTAAAGAATTCTATTTTAATTATTATAACATTAGTTTTTATTCTTATTGAAAGGAGAAGCTTTTAGATGACTTACAATAGAGTTTTTAGATATGTACAATGCAAGTAGAAGTGTACCTATTCCGCCAAGCCAAATCCCTGGAATAAAATCTAGAAACAAAAAGTAATCGTAAAGTGCGTGGAAAATCACGGGGATTAATAAAGACAAAAAGATATAAAGAACCTTTGATTTGTCTGAAGATTTAGCTTTTCCTAAATAATATCCCATAATAACGGCAAAAACAAAATGAGCGGGTATTGCAGAAACCATTCTTAAAAGAGCAAGAGAAGAAGACCCCTGCATTACAAAGGTGAGGTTTTCGGCGGTTGCAAAACCCATTCCTACAAAAACAGAATAAACAATTCCATCGAAAGGTTCATCAAAATTTTTGTTTGGATAAATAATAAGGAAAACCACCAAAAACTTCAAAAGCTCTTCTGTTATTGAAACAGATAGGGCTTCTTCACCAACTCGGAGTAAATTGTTGTCAACGTTGATATAACTGAATATAAATTCTAGCAGATCAATATCCCAATGGAGGTTTATTGCACCTAAAATAAATGCAATTGCCAATAACCACAAGGGTTCTTTATCATATTCATCCAAATTATAAATGGTTACCATAATGAATATTCCGGGTGCTATTGATAACGCAACAAGAACAAGGTCATAAAACTCTAGTTTTTCAATCAAAACCAGTGGGTAAAAAAGAACGAGATAAAGAGCTGTAATCAATGCAGTAGCTGCAAAACTTTTTTTAAAGAGATGTGTCATAAACTGTTATTAAAATTTTAATGATACCATCCATTCATCGAATGATCTAGATTCCGTTCCTTCAGCAAAAGCTCGCGCCCAACCAAATGAAAATGTAGAGGACAGGTGTGAGAACATAACCAATTTGGTGTCTATTTGGAAGCCTACATTTTTAAAACGCTCACTATATTCTACTCCAGGGCTATCCATGTTAATGAATTGATCATCATAATTTTTTGTAAATAAGCTTCCTGCAAAAATTGTGGGGTGTGAGTATGTTGCGAATAAATTGAAAAAACCAAGCTTTCTATATCTGATTGCCGGCAACACCAATTCGATAGTAGTTTTGTAAAAACTTTTTGCAATAATACTTCTGTCTGCATCATAGCTTAATCCTGCAAAAGAAAACGCTCGTCTATACATTTTAGAAGATGAATTGTCAACATAGTTATTTCCAAAGGAGGCAAATCCAAATCGAGTAAATGGATTAATCTCTTTGGCAAATGAATTCCCAAATGAATTTCTAAACCATATGGAGGTATGATCTACAGGCAACTGAAAACCAAAATCAAAATTTCCATTAACCTTAGGGAAAAAATTACCTTCTGTAACCGACGAAGAAAGTGTTAGGGAAGTTTTAAGCCCTTTTTCTGCATCTACAGCACCAACAGATCCTTGAAGGTTTCTGTAAGAAAAAGACGAATAGATGTTGTAAAACAAATTGGTATTGAAGTCGTCATTAGCAAAATTAATTTGTTGAAATTCTGGAGATTGATTTAAACCATAGTAACCGCTTACTCCAATATTTAAGTCTAAATTTTTAGGGTCGTCAATTATTAGTGATTTGTTAAAGTCTACCCCAAAATTCAATCCTTTTCTTGATCTTTTTGTTGGTCCAAATAGATCATAAAAATCAGCATTATTATAGGAAGCATACACGTCATATTTACCAGCTAACGCACCACCTAATTTAGCTGTAGAGTAATTTATAGCCGCATGAAATTCTTCTTCTTTATCTATATTACTTTCAGAACTATCGAATCCATTTTTCCAATTATTGGGTGTATAAGAAACCGACAAATCTAAAGTCTTTAGTCCAATCGGATCCTGAAATTTAAACTTATAACCAACGCCAATTTTGTTTTTATATCCAACAACAGTTGGATAGGCATAATTTAACTTAACTTCTTTTCTAGGGGTATAAATTCCTTCCTTGGCATTTAGCTTAGTGTCGTCAAAATTAGTTTCGGGATTTGGAACATCTGTTTTCCATTCTTTAAGAACAGGATGTTTTTTTATGGTTTCATTTCCTAAAAAATCTATGCTAGAAACATCTCCATCTTTTTTATTGAAAACATAAACGGGAGCAAACCCATCACTGGTATACTTAAATGAAAACATTTTTTCATCATCTATAGGCACGGGTCTGAAATAACCTGTTACAGCATTGGTTAGAATTTCAATATCTAGTGTTTTGATGTCAACCTTAAAAATATTACTAACCCCGGAGTAGTAGGAAGAACCTATCAAATAAGAACCGTCTTCAGAGTATTTAAAACTTTGAGGTGAAGCAACATCAAAATTAAAAACCTCTTCAAACTGAATGTTCTCTTTTTCGAAATTATCCAACGAATTGAGCTCGTAAATGTTTAAAAACTGATTACCATTTAAGTCGGTAACCGCTGCGCTTAAACTTTTCCCATCAGGTGAAATGTCCATGTCAAACATATCACTTCCAAAAGGTAGGGTGAACTTTTGTTCCCAATTCATATACTGTTTATTGGGCTCTTTTGTATTAAATTTAGGTATCTTAACAAGGGTACTAATCCCATTAAGATGTTTAACCCCCCATAAGGATTCGTCTACCTTATTAAATGCTAAATCTCCAATTCTAGTGTTTTTCTGAAGCAACTTAGCTTTTCCTGTAGTAAGGTTATAAGAATTTATATCTCTTTTACCGTCGTTATCTGTTGTATAAAACAGCACATCATTTTTTTCATCATACGCCAATGAAGTTACATTAAAGAGTGTAGGTCCTTTTACGTCTTTTAATCTTTTTATTTTACCTGTGTTCAAATCTAATGCTGCAATGTGTGGAATTTTTCCAGGATAATTTACGGCAACATAGATTGTATTTCTTTTTTTATCGAGATAGGCATGCGAAACACCTCCCAGAACTTTCTCTGTTATTAAAGTGTCTTCACTTACAGAACTTTCGTTTATTTTTTTGATGTTATTTTTCTGAAATTTCTTTTCAAATTCAATCCAATCATCCCATGATTTAGAAATTGGGACACCAAAAGTCTGTTTAAAACTTGAGGCAAAACCTCTTTTACTTCCATCTTTCCGTTTAATCCATTCTATAAGATTTTCTGGGCCGTATTCATAAGCTAGATAACTAACAAAGCGAGTCCCATAATAATAAAAATTAGCTTTTGACATAAAATCTGCTGAGGTTCCTGCAGAAGCTAGTCCTTGTGCTGAATAAATTCTGCTATTTTCAAGAACTCTAGTTCTAAAAAACATTTCATCATAATTCCCTAATGCATTCCCTTTTCCACCATCCATCCAGGTTTCCACAAACACTGCAATCCCTTCATGTAACCATCTTGGGGAATAATATCGCGGGCTGGTCAGGTAGCTGTAAAACATCGAAATAGGGTGGTCGTTAGAGCTTTTTACTTTACCTCTAAAAAATCTTTGAAATGCAAGATCACTTGAAGACGCATTATCTAGAGCAGCAATATGAACAAGTTCGTGATTCATAATAGAAAAAACTCTCTCACCTGCAACACTAGATTCAAAGGCATAATTTAGTGGAGATATACAAGTAGAGATTAAATTTGTTGGAAGTGAGGTAGCTCCACCATTCCCGTAATCTCCAAAATCTTGGAACATCACGAATATTTTTTCTTGCGGTTCGTAGTCGAATAATACTCTATGAAAATCTAAAGCATTATGTGAACATCTAATGGCATGATTTAAAACATAATCCAGTTGTAAGTTCGCACTTATTACGTCGAAATCCTTTGTCTCAATTTTTTTGAATTGGGAAAAAGATTTAAAACTCAATAGAACTGTAAAGACACTTAAAAATAAAACTCTCCTCATACTTAAAATTATTACTTAAAATAAAAAAAGGGAGAAATAAGTCTATTTCTCCCTTAGTAATAGATTCTAAAGATTATTAATACTCTTTAGAAGTAGACATTTTTTGAAATTCTGGAGCAGACATCATTTTCTGAAATTCTGGAGCCGCCATCATTTTTTGAAAATCTGGTGCTGCCATCATTTTTTGGAAATCTGGTGCTGCCATCATCTTTTGAAAATCTGGAGCTGCCATCATTTTTTGAAAATCTGGAGCCGCCATCATTTTTTGAAAGTCTGGTGCTGCCATCATTTTCTGAAATTCTGGTGCCGCCATCATTTTTTGAAAGTCAGGAGCTGCCATCATCTTTTGGAAGTCTGGTGCTGCCATCATTTTTCTAAATTCTGGTGCTGCCATCATCTTTTGAAAGTCAGGAGCTGCAAGCATTTTCTGAAAGTCTGGTGCTGCCATCATTTTCTGGAAGTCAGGAGCCGCCATCATTTTCTGGAAGTCTGCTGAAACAGCCATTTTCTGAAATTCTGCAGAAACAGACATCTTTTGGAAATCAGGTGACGCTAACATCTTCTGAAAATCAGGAGCAGCCATCATCTTTTTAAATTCTGGTGCTGCCATCATCTTTTGAAAGTCTGGTGCTGCCATCATTTTTTTAAACTCAGGAGCTGTCATCATTTTCTGGAAATCTCCAGAAACAGCCATTTTCTGAAAGTCAGGAGCCGACATCATTTTCTGAAAGTCTGGAGCTGCCATCATCTTTTGGAAGTCAGGAGCTGCCATCATTTTAAGAAAGTCAGGAGCTGCCATCATTTTCTGAAACTCAGGAGCTGCCATCATCTTTTGAAAGTCAGGAGCTGAAACTAGTTTTGCAAATTCAGGATTTGCTACCATTTTCTGAAAATCTTGATTGTTAAGAAATTCTTGAATTTCTTCTCCGTCTAAATTAACTACAACTTCGCTTCTATTGTCGTACTTATCGGCTTTTTTCACGCCTTTAATTGCTTTGTTTCCTGATCCAGAAAGATCTGCAGGATTAAAGTCAATTGTACCCTCTTGTACTAGTAAAAATGCTACTGCACCAACTACTAATACAACTGCCACTATTAAGAAATTTAACTTTCCATGGACTTTGTTTGTGTGCTTACTCATAATAAATTTATTTAAATTAATTATTTCCCAAACAACTAAACTGTTGTGAAGTATAACTATTATAGTTATTCACTAAATATATGAAATAATATTCACTCCATAATTAATTCCACCATATTCCAAGAATAGGGTTTTTTAATATTTTTTTTAAATGATATATTCATCATCAATCCAAATCCTTTTTTCAGCTACATCTTTTCTTTTTAACTAATAAATTTCAACATCTTGATTTTATATTTATCCTAACAGCAACAAAGGGTTTCTCGGTATTTTCATTAATTCTAATTTAATATATTACAATAGAAAACATTCTATTTCATGAATAAGATTAGCCCCTTAATCCTTATATGACATCTCTAAAGATTCATTTAGTTTTCTACCGCTTTAAAAAAATTAGGATAAACAGTATTTTTTTTTATCTTTAAACCTTTAATTAACAAGAACAAAAATTTATCCAATGAGAAAATTATTCGTTGCCCTTGTAGCCAGCATTTTAATGACCGGTTTTTCCGCAAATGCAAATACAATTAATCTTATTACTGCTGAAAACCCAGTAGTATCGTCAATCGCACAAGAGGAAGAAGACCAAGCTTCTGAAGAATCAGTATCTTTTACACAAGAACTAAAAACTCGTTTTATTGAAGGGGGTCCAGGTTTTATGGGAATCGTTTTGATTTGTTTGATTTTAGGTCTTGCAATTTCTATTGAAAGAATTATCTTCTTAAATCTAGCAACAACAAACACTCAAAAATTAACTCAAGGAGTTGAACAAGCTCTAGCAAGTGGTGGAGTAGAAGAAGCTAAAGATCTTTGTAGAAACACAAAGGGACCTGTAGCATCTATTTTCTATCAGGGTCTTGACCGAGTTGATGAAGGTGTTGAAAGCGCTGAAAAAGCTGTTGTAGCTTATGGAGGAGTTCAAATGGGACAGTTAGAGAAAAACGTATCATGGATTTCATTATTTATTGCTCTTGCTCCAATGCTTGGGTTTATGGGTACTGTAATCGGGATGATTCAAGCCTTTGATAAAATTGAAGCAGCTGGAGATATGCAGCCTTCACTTGTAGCTGGAGGTATTAAAGTTGCTCTATTGACAACAGTATTTGGACTTGTAGTTGCAATTATTCTTCAGGTATTCTATAACTATATTGTCGCAAAAATAGACAGTATCGTAAATGATATGGAAGATGCATCAATCACTTTGGTTGACATCCTCGTTGCACACAAGAAATAGTTATACACCCTTTAAAATTTATAAACTATGAATTTTCATAAAATAGTAAAAATCATTACGGGTATCTTAGGTTTGCTGGGAATTGTATTTCTATTCTTGGTTATTTTGCCAGGTGATGAAGAAATAAAGGCAGCTGCATCTAATGGAGACTTTAGTAAGGTTACTCCTTTAATTAGCCTTGCTCAAGCTATCCTCGGAATTGCTGTAGTATCAACATTAATTTTCTCTCTTCTAGGCCTTTTCTCAGATAAAGCAAAATTAAAAAAAGCTTTATTCTCTGTTGTAGGGCTTCTAGTAGTTTTAGGTGTTGCTTATGCAACTTCTGAAGGTGTAGAGACTCCAATGAAAGATGGTGAAATGTTATCGGCTATGGGATCTAGATTAGTAGGAACAGGAATTAGAATGTTTTACTTCCTTGCAATTATTGCTATTGGATCTATGCTTTTAGCTAGTGTTAAGAAATTAATCAAATAAATTAAGAATTATGGCAAAAAGAGCAGCACCGGAGGTAAATGCCGGATCGATGGCGGATATTGCATTCTTACTTTTGATTTTCTTTCTTGTTACTACAACTATAGAAACTGATTCAGGAATTAACAGAAAGCTACCTCCAACAGATGAAGTGGTTGATCCACCCATCATTAAAGAGCGAAACATATTTACAGTAGTTGTAAATAAAAATAACCAGCTCCTCGTAGAAGAAAAACCTATGGAAATATCTGAAATTCGCCAAGCGGCTATGGAATTTTTAGATAACGGTGGTGGAAAAGATGAGGAAGCATGTTCTTATTGCAAGGGTTCAGCAGACACAAGCTCATCAGATAATCCTGTTAAGGCTATTATCTCTCTCAAAAACGATAGAGAAACTTCTTATAAAGTTTATATAGCAGTTCAGAACGAATTGGTTGCGGCTTATAATGACCTTAGAGAGCGTGAATTCACTAGCCTAAATCCAAACATAGGCTTATCTTATATGGAAGCGAGCAAACGCTATTCTGACCCTCGTTATGTAAGTGATAGAGAAAGGTTGAAACCCCTACTCGATGAAGTAAAGGCAATGTATCCTCAGAAATTATCTGAAGCAGAACCTAGTAAGAACAATTAAAACTTAAAACATGGCTAAATTTAAAAAGAAAAAAGGAGGAGAAACTCCTGCTATTTCAACAGCATCTTTACCCGATATTGTTTTCATGTTATTGTTTTTCTTTATGGTTGCAACTGTAATGCGCGATAGTACTTTAATGGTACAAAACAAATTACCTGCAGCAGATCAAATACAAAAACTGGATAAGAAAGATCGTGTTATGTACATATATGCTGGAAAACCTTCTAGCCGATATGCAGATAAATACGGAAATCAAGCTCGTATTCAATTGAATGACAAATTCGCAACAGTGGCTGATGTAGGACCTTTTGTTCTTGCTGAACGCGCATCAAAGCGCCAAGAACTTCAAGATGTATTGACTACTGCTTTGAAAGTCGATGGAGACACTAATATGGGATTGATATCAGATATCAAACAAGAATTAAGACAGGTTAGTGCTCTGAAAATTAATTATACCACTCGTTCGGGTGATTATACTCAGAATACTAAAAATTAACCTAGACTGTAATTTCATTTCTAAGGGTGTTTCATTGAAACACCCTTTTTTTTTGCACTAACTTCTGCTACCTTTACCAAATGAAATATTGTTACATAACCCTCTTTATGTTTATTAGTTTTAAGATGATTGCTCAGGACAGCATTCCATCAGCTAATTCTAATTATAAAGAAGACCAATGGTATGCTAGTCTTTCTTTTCTATTAGCAAGTGAATCTATCGATGGTTTCCGTTTCAATGGGTTGTCGCAAGCCTTTAGCTTAGGCTTTATAAGAGACTTTCCTTTAAATCAAGAATCTAACAAAGCACTTGGCCTTGGTTTAGGGTATGGAATAAGTAACTATGGATCTAATCTTGGTATTTTAAAAGAAGGTGCCTCTGGTTATCAATTTAATTTAATTGAAAACACCCTACTTGCTTCCAAAAACCGATTAATCTCTCATTTTATAGAAGTTCCAATCGAATATCGTTGGAGAACTTCAACTGCTTCAAGTTATGCCTTTTGGAGGGTCTATGCTGGCTATTTGTTGCGATATAACTTCTTCTCTAGATCAAAACCTTTTACAGGAGATTCTACTGTTCTTGAAGAAGTCAGACCTTTGTCTCATGCACTTAAACTCTCTGCAGGATATAATACATGGAATATATACGTGGAATACAGTCTATCACCTTATTTTAAAAAAGGAATACAAACCAATCTTGGCACCCCTTTGAAGCTCAATTCAATTAAAGTAGGATTAATCTTCTACGTTTTATAGTTCTTTACGTAATCGTGCAACAGGAAAATCCATCTGTTCTCTATACTTGGCTACCGTTCTTCTAGCTACTCTATATCCTGCCTTTAATAGTTCTACTGAAAGTGCTAGATCTGCTAGAGGTTTCCTTTTGTCTTCTTTTTCGATTAGGGTCCTTAGAATTTTTTTAATTTCTAGAGTAGAAACTTCTTCCCCATCTTCGTTTGTAAGTGATTCTGAAAAGAAACTTTTTAAAAGCTTAGTGCCATAAGGGGTTTCGATATACTTGCTGTTAGCGACTCGAGATACAGTAGAAATATCCATATTTATTTTTTCTGCAATATCTTTTAGAATCATTGGTTTTAATTGTAATTCATCTCCTGAGATGAAATAACTTTCTTGTTGCTTTACAATTGCATTAATGGTTAAGTATAACGTTTGGTAGCGTTGAGTAACTGCATCAATAAACCATTGAGCCGCATCTAATTTTTGCTTAATGAATTGAATTGCATCCTTTTGACCTTTACTTTTTTTAGGAGCCTCTTTATAGCCTTTCATCATTTCTTTATATGAAGATGAAACATGAAGTTCTGGAGCATTTCTTCGGTTTAGTTCAACATTTAGGATTCCATTTTCAATGGTCAAAATAAAATCGGGTACTATATGTGTATTCTGAAAAATACCGGATAAGGCACCTCCAGGTTTTGGGTTCAAACGCTCGATTTCTTTAAGTCCTTGCTTAAGTAGTTCTTCATCAACATCAAACTTTTCTTGAAGTTTGGTAAAATGTTTTTTTGAAAATAACTCAAAAGCTTCGTTAATTATTTTAGAAGCCATTATTTGGGGCACCGATACTTGTCTTCTACTTAATTGAATTGATAAACACTCCTGAAGTGTTCGAGCTCCAACTCCAGCGGGATCAAGAGAGTGAATTTTTCCTAATACCCGTTCAAGCTGTTCTTCTGTAACCGTTATGTTTTGTGTAAACGCCAAGTCGTCTAGAATGTCTAGTAAAGACCTCCTTAAATAGCCGCTATCGTCTATACTGCCGATTAAGAATTCTGCAATACGTTCTTCATCAGGAGTTAGAATAAGTGAGCTGAGTTGCATTTTTAAGTGCTGGTGAAAACCAACACCCCCCGTTATTGGAACTGTTTTTTCTTCCTCATCACTGCTGTAGTTGTTTGCATGCAGTAAATAAGAAGGTGTATCGTCATCACTCAAATAAGCGTCAATATCTACGTCTTGAGTATCTATTACTTCATTGTCATTTATGTCATCTTGGTAATCGTCCAAGGGTTCATCCGATTCTTCCTTTCCACTTTCTAGCGCCGGATTTTCTTCGAGTTCATTTTGAAGTTTTTGCTCAAAATCTAACGTAGTTAATTGAATCATCTTCATCAACTGAATCTGTTGAGGAGATAGTTTTTGTGAAAGCTTTAATTGAAATTGTTGTTTCAGCATAATAAGTTGGAGACTTTCTCTAAAAGTAAGGAAAAGTGAAGACTTTAGAAAGCAGCATTCTGCGGAGTCCTAGGAAATGGGATTACATCACGAATATTACTCATACCAGTTGCAAACAATACCAAACGCTCAAAACCTAAACCAAAACCACTATGTGGAGCGCTTCCAAATCTTCTAAGATCGAGGTACCACCATAATTCTTCTTCATCAATTCCCATAGCTTTAATTCTTTCTTGAAGTACATCTAAACGTTCTTCACGCTGAGAGCCTCCTACAATTTCTCCAATTCCAGGAAATAAAATATCCATGGCACGAACTGTTTTTTGATCTTCATTCATACGCATGTAAAATGCCTTTATTTTAGCAGGATAATCATAAAGTATTACAGGACAGTTGAAGTGTTTTTCTACTAAGAAACGCTCGTGTTCGCTTTGTAAATCTGCCCCCCATTCATCAATTTTAAATTTGAATTTTTTCTTTTTATTAGGCTTGCTGTTTCTTAAAATATCAATTGCTTCGGTATAGCTAACTCGTTTAAAATCATTTTCAACCACAAACTTAATTTTATCTAAAAGTCCCATTGCAGATCTCTCAGCTTGGGGTTTTGATTTATCTTCTTGTGTAAGACGATCATCTAGGAAGGCTAAATCTTCTTCACATTCTTTAAGAACATAAGTCAAAACGTTTTTAATAAATTTCTCTGCCAAATCCATGTTGTCATCTAAATCAAAAAACGCCATCTCTGGCTCAATCATCCAAAACTCAGCAAGATGACGAGTTGTGTTTGAATTTTCTGCTCTAAAAGTTGGGCCAAAAGTATATACTTCTCCTAAGCCCATAGCGTAGGTTTCTGCTTCTAGCTGCCCTGATACCGTAAGGTGGGTTTCTTTCCCAAAAAAGTCTTGACTATAATCTATAGATCCGTCTTCTTTAAGGGGAGGGTTTTTGGTGTCCAAAGAACTTACTCGGAACATTTCTCCTGCACCTTCAGCATCGCTTCCTGTTACGATAGGAGTATGTACATATTGAAATCCTTCTTGTCTAAAAAACTGATGCACCCCAAAGGCTAATGCCGATCGTACGCGCATTACAGCACTAAATGTAGCCGTTCTAACGCGTAAATGAGCCTTTTCTCTAAGAAACTCTAAGCTGTGTTTTTTTGGCTGAATAGGGTAGGTTTCTGGGTCTGCTTCACCATAGACGTGAAGATCTGTTACCTTAATTTCTGCAGATTGACCTTTTCCCTGACTTTCAACGAAATTTCCTTTAATTTTAATTGCCGCTCCGGTTGATATTTTTTTAAGTAGGTTTTCATCCATAGATTCAAAATCTACTACACATTGGATATTACCTAGGGTAGATCCGTCATTTAAGGCAATAAATCGATTGGCTCTAAAGGTTCTAACCCAACCTCTAACCGTTACTTCTTGGCCTGTAGCCGATAATTTTAATAAGGACTTAATCTTCATCATGGTAATGTGCTTTTCGCTGCAAATATAATGGTTTATCTAAAAATGCGTTAGTTGTTTCTGTCTTCCTTTGATTCTTGATGTTCTAATATTTGAAGTGTTGGTTCTTTCATTACTTCTTCATTAGAAACAGAACGTTCTAAAGAAATTAAAAGTGATGGAAGTAATACTAGATTCGCAAGCATTGCAAAAAGCAATGTTGCTGAAACTAAGCCTCCCAAGGCTACGGTTCCACCGAATTCTGAAATCATAAAGACAGAAAACCCAAAGAATAAAACAATGGAAGTATAAAACATACTAACACCGGTTTCCTTAAGAGCTGCATATACAGATCGTTGAATTTTCCATTTTGAATCAATCAATTCTTGACGGTATTTGGCCAGAAAGTGAATGGTGTCATCTACTGATATTCCAAAAGCAATACTAAATACAAGTATGGTTGAGGGTTTTATTGGAATTCCTAGGAACCCCATCATTCCTGCAGTTACAATCAAGGGAAGTAAATTTGGAATCAATGAAATTAGAATCATTTTATATGATCTAAACAAATAAGCCATAAATAGTGCGATAAGAAAAATTGCTATCGAGAGAGATAAAACTAGATTTTTAACAAGGTATTTGGTTCCTTTTAGGAATATTAATGACTTTCCGGTAAGTTGAACACTATATCGGTCTTCAGGGAATATTTTTTTAATTTCCTTTTCCAAATCCGATTTAATTTCTTCCATTCGCTCTGTTCGTATGTCTTTCATATAGGTTGTTAGACGCGCATATTGACCTGTAGAATCAACATAATTTTTCATCAAGTTTTGATTTGAATTCTTTGTTTCTAAATAGGAAAGAATAAAATTATTTTCTTGAGCAGTTGGTAGTTTATAGTAATTTGGATTTCCATTGTAATACGCTTGTTTTGCATACTTCATGGCGTTTACCACAGAAAGTGGAGGAGAAAGTTCCGGTATGGATGCAATACTTTTGCCTAAAGCATCCATGCGCTTTAAGGTTGCAAGTTTTAATACACCATCTTTTCGCTTGGTGTCAATTAGAATTTCTAGGGGGACAATTCCATTGAATTCATTGTCAAAAAACATAATATCTTTAAAAAACTCTTTTTTCTGGGGCATATCTTCTAGAATACTTCCTGAAATCCGAATCTGATAGATACCAATAATACTAGCGACTAATAAAACAAGCGATATGATATAAGTGTTTATTCTTCGTTTTCTTACGTTTTTTTCCATCCATCCAACAAGCCTGTCGATAGTTTTATTTTTCAGGTGATTCAAATGCTTTTTGTTAGGTAACGGTAAAAAGCTATAAATAATGGGAATTAAAAGAAGCGATAGAATGAAAATTCCAATAACATTTATTGAAGCAATAATTCCAAACTCTTTTAATAACTTGCTGTCTGTTAGAATAAAAGTAGCAAACCCTGAGGCAGTAGTTAGGTTGGTCATTAAAGTTGCATTTCCAATCTTTACAATAACCTGCTGAAGTGATTTAACCTGGTTCCCGTGTTTAGATACTTCTTGCTGATATTTGTTGATCAAGAAAATACAATTCGGAATTCCAATTACTATTATTAGGGGAGGTATTAAAGCAGTTAAGACGGTAATTTCATATCCCATCCAACCTAATGTTCCTAGGGACCAAACTACACCAATGAGTACAATTATCATGGAAATGAATGTTGCACGAAGGGACCTAAAAAACAAAAAGAAGATCAATGAAGTAACTGCCATAGCTCCCAAGACAAAGATTCCAATTTCATCTACAATATTCTGAGCATTAAGAGTTCTGATATAAGGCATTCCAGATACCCGGACATCCAACTGATTGTCTTCTTCAAACTTTTTGATCAAAGGAATAAAGGTGTTGTATATGAAGTTTTTTCTAGCAGCGCTATTTACAATTTCTGTTTTCATATAAACAGCAGTCCTTACGGTTTGTGTTTCTTTATTGAAAAGCAGGTTTTCGAAAAAAGGTAACTCTTTAAAAAGCTGTTGTTTTAGTTGAGAAAAGTCTTCTTCTGTCTCGGGTTTTTGATTAATGAAAGGAACTAATTCAAGCTTTTTTATTTGTTTATTTTTGGATAAAACATTCAGATTTTCAATTGAAATTGTAAAATCTATTTCTTCAAAAGAACCCAACTTCCTGCTCAATTGATTCCAAGCTTCTAGCCTACCCTCACTAAATAATTCGGGATCTTGAACGGCCAAAACCAAAACATTTCCTTCTTCCCCGAAAAGCTCAAGAAATTCATTGTATCGAATATTTTCAGCATGTTTGTCTGGAAGTAAGTTGGCTTCTGTAAATGTAAAACGCATATGTTTCCATTGCGTTACCCAAAACATAGTGACTGCTAAAAGTAGTAGCAGTAGTTTAAAACGATTACGAAGAATAAGACGGGCAACTCCTTCCCAAAAATTCCAATTTCCTTTTTTTTTCATAATGAGGAGCGCGACTATTTTTTATTTAAAAAAATCAGACTGTTAAAATATCTTTTTCTTTACGTAAATAAATTTCATCTGTCTTTTTGATGAAAACATCGGTATGTTTTTGAATGTCTATTTCACAATTTTTTTGCTCATCTTCAGAAACTTCTGTTTTTTTGATTTCGTTATTTGCATCTTTTCGAGCATTACGAATACTTACTTTTGCTGTTTCTGCTTCTGCTTTCGCCATTTTAGCAAGCTCTCTTCTTCTTTCTTCAGTTAATGGAGGGACATTAATAATTATAGACTCGCCATTATTCATTGGATTGAATCCTAAATTAGCATTCATTATTGCCTTTTCTATTTCGGTAAGCATAGCTTTTTCCCAAGGCTGAATGGATAGTGTTCGGGCATCAGGGGTATTTACATTCGCCACTTGAGCTAGAGGTGTAGGTGATCCGTAATAATCGACCATTACACTACTCAGCATAACTGGGTTTGCTTTCCCGGCTCTAATTTTTAAGAGTTCATTTTCTAAATGTTCAATAGCACTATTCATACTCTCAATGCTGCTGTCTATGATAAATTGTAATTCTTCGTTCATAAGGTTTTGAGTTAAAGATCTACTTTGGTTCCAATATTTTCTCCGCGGACTACACGTACTAAATTACCTTTGGTATTCATGTCAAATACAATAATCGGTAATTTGTTTTCTTGACTTAAAGTAAAAGCGGTAGTATCCATTATTTTAAGTCCTTTTTTAAGTACTTCTTCAAAAGAAAGTGAGTCAAACTTCACAGCCTCTTTGTTTTTTTCAGGATCTTCATTATAAATTCCATCTACGCGAGTCCCTTTAAGTATTACATCAGCGTTAATCTCTACAGCTCTAAGTACAGCAGCAGAATCTGTTGTAAAAAATGGGTTTCCAGTACCGGCACTAAAAATAACAACCCTGTTTTTTTCTAAATGACGTACTGCTTTTCTTTTGATGTATGGTTCAGCAACAGCTTCGATTTTTAAAGCGGTTTGAAGGCGGGTAGGCACTTCTATGTTTTCTAAGGCGCTTTGAAGCGCTAGCCCGTTAATTACGGTAGCTAACATCCCCATGTAGTCTGCCTGAACTCGATCTATTCCTTGACTAGAGCCAGAAACTCCTCTAAAAATGTTTCCCCCTCCAATAACAATAGCAATTTCTATTTTCTGATCATAGATCTGTTTTATTTCTTGCGCATATTCATTTATCTTTTCGGGATCAATTCCATAAGATCGATCGCCCATAAGTGCTTCGCCACTAAGTTTAAGTAATATGCGTTTGAAATTCATGTGAGTTTTTTAGTGTTACAAATATAGAAAATTAAGGGGATTGAATTTGAGTTCTTAATATATAATGCAAAGTAGGTAATTAGTTTTGTAGAAGATTTTCAAAAGCCTCTATACTTAGGGCTTTTTCGATATTGAAATCTCCTATTCTAGTTCTCCTTAATCCGGTCAGATATGCCCCAGAGTTCAATGCTTTGCCAAAGTCGTTTGCTAAAGACCGAATGTAGGTGCCTTTGCTACAACTAACCCTAAAGTCTACATTGGGAAGATCAATTTGAGTTAAATTAAAATCATGGACATTAACTTTTCTATGAGGAACTTCAACTTGAGTTCCTTCCCGAGCATATTCGTATAAGCGTTTACCGTCTTTTTTTAATGCTGAAAAAACAGGTGGTTGTTGATCGATGGTTCCAATAAATTTAGATAATGTTGCTTGAAGCATTTCTTCATCGATATGATCAATCGAAAATTCCATATTTATTGGTGTTTCTAGATCATAGGAAGGAGTAGTAGCTCCAAGTGTAAAAGTCCCTGTATACTCTTTTTCCTGCCCCATGAACTGCTCAATGCTTTTAGTCATCTTACCGGTACAGATAATTAAAAGGCCTGTAGCCAATGGATCTAGAGTTCCTGCATGGCCTACTTTAATTTTTTTAATACCATAGGTAGATTTAATAATCCACCTAATTTTATTTACCACCTGAAAGGAGGTCCACTCTAGAGGTTTGTCTATTAGTATAATCTCTCCACTCAAAAAGTTCTCCTTAGATGCTATCATAAGAGTTCAAATATAATTGCAACTGATCCAGCTATTAAACAATAGACACTAAAGTACCAAAGTTTAGAGTTTTTGACCCATTCGATCATCCATTTACAAGCAAGAATCCCCGTTATAAATGCTGCTATAAAACCAAGCGATAAGCTGAGTATGCTTATTTCAGATACTTGGTTATCTATTTCAAGAATACTTTTGGCCATACTCCCAAAAATCAAAGGAATTACCATTAAGAATGAAAATCGAGCAGCCTTACTTTTGTCAATTCCTAAAATAACGCCCAAAGCAATGGTTGCTCCACTTCGTGATATTCCCGGTAAAATAGCAATGGCTTGAATGATTCCTATTCCCAAGGCACTTTTAATATTTAAATCTTTTTCAGTTACTTCGGCACGATTTGCCAGGTACAGCAATAGGGCAGTAACCCATAGCATAAGTCCAACTAAAAGAATATTCTTGTGAAATAATTCTGTAATAAAATCCTCAAAAAAAAAGCCAACAAAAACGGCAGGAATCATTGAAGTAATAATTTTTAATGAAAAATAGAATGCGTCATTCCTTTCGAATTGAAATAAGCCTTGAAAAATCTCTTGTATGTCTTTCCTAAATACAACTATGGTGCTTAGCGCTGTAGCTCCATGGAGAACAAGAGTCATCAATAAGCTTTCTTTTGGAAGGGAATTGTCCCCCAAAATAGTTTTGGCTATTTCTAAATGTCCGCTAGATGATATGGGTAAAAATTCGGTAAGACCTTGGATTATACCCAGAAGAACTGCAGTAATTACATCCATTTATTTATTTTTTTGAAGGAATCAATATCGAGTAAGCAGCTATTCCAAAACCAATTAACACCAAGGTAGGGGCAACACGAATTCTTCTAAAGCTAAATATTTCTGGGTTAAAAATATTTTTCGGATCAGGACTCCCTCCTCCTGACATTAAAAAAAAACCAACACAAATAAACCCGAGAGAGAGAAATAGGAATTGGTAATTTCTTTTGCCAAATAGGAGTTGTTTTTTATTCGATTCAGTTTTCTTCATAATCAGTTATTGAACAGCTTCTGTTGTTAGGTTTAAAAAACGTTGGGTTGCAAAAAACGTGCTTAAACCTGTAATTAAAATTCCCATAGCTAAAATACTCGAAAAAATAAGAGCAGGTTCTAATGGGTTTGATATTAAATTTAGCTCAGGAAAACGTTGATTTAGTTGATAAAGAACTCCCGACAAAGTCCCCAAAGCAATTAAAGAACCCAATATTCCAAGCTGTAGATGTTTCCAGATAAAGGGTTTTCTAATGAAGCTTTTTGTTGCTCCAACCAATTGCATGGTTTTAATAATCATTCTTTTAGAGTAAATAGACAAACGAATTGAACTATTAATCAGCAAAATAGCCACAAGAATAAAAACGGCGCTCAAAATCAAGATCCATTGGGTTATTCTTTTTATATTTTCATCTAAAATTTCTACAAGAGGTTCATCGTAAAGAACTTCACTGATGTAGACTTTATCTTCAAATGTTTTTTGTAATTCACTTAAAAAAGCAGGAGACACATAGGAAGCATTAAAATAAACATCAATAGAACTAAGCAGCGGGTTATAGCCTAAAAACTCCATAAAATCTTCTCCAATTTCTTTAGCATGAGTTTCAGCAGCCTCTTCTTTAGAGACAAAACGTGTAGTTTTCGTTTCCTGTCGAAGGGCAAGGCTTTTTTGGAGTTGCTTTATTTCAATTGGTTTAGCAGTGTCATTTATATAAATTGTAAAAGCAATTTGCTCCTTGAAATGATCGGCTACTTTCTTTGAATTTAATAAAAGAAGTCCCAATAAACCCACTAAAAATAAGACAAGAGAGATACTCACCACTACCGAAAAGTAAGTGGAGAGGAGGCGTCTTTTTTGATATTTATCTTGAGAGTTTTTGCGCACTTAAATTAAATTTATACTGTAAAAATACTAAAGACTAAGCAATTTGTATTCTTGGTGTCAATAAACTTTTTCCTTTCCGGCTTAAACACTATTTTTGTGCATCTAATAAATTCAACTACTGTGGGGTATAATTTCCTTGAAATCGAAAAAAAATGGCAAGACTATTGGGCAAAAAACCAAACGTTTAAAGCCGAAAATAACAGCAAACTACCAAAGTATTATGTTTTGGATATGTTCCCATACCCCTCTGGAGCTGGGCTTCACGTTGGACACCCTCTAGGATATATTGCCAGTGACATTTATGCACGATACAAGCGTCACAAAGGATTTAATGTTTTACATCCCCAAGGGTATGATTCTTTTGGATTACCTGCAGAACAATATGCAATTCAGACAGGACAACATCCTAATATAACCACTCAGACAAACATAAGTCGCTATCGTGAGCAGCTAGATAGAATGGGATTTTCTTTTGACTGGAGTAGGGAAGTCAGAACTTCACAAGCAGATTATTATAAATGGACCCAGTGGATCTTTTTGTTGTTATTTGATTCTTACTACTGTAAAAAAGCAAATGCTGCAAAACCATTAACCGAATTAATAGCACACTTCGAACAAAAAGGTAATCAGGATTTAGATGCGGTTTGTGATGATGACATTAACTCTTTTAACTCAAGTGATTGGTCTTCTTTTACATATCAAAAACAGCAAAAAATACTTTTAAAATATAGTTTAGCCTATTTGTCCGAAACCGAAGTTAACTGGTGTCCAGAACTTGGAACTGTTCTTGCAAATGACGAGATTGTAAATGGAGTTTCTGAACGCGGAGGATTTCAAGTAACTAAAAAGAAAATGAAACAATGGAGTATGCGAATTGGTGCTTATGCCGAACGATTACTTCAAGGGCTGAATACAATTGATTGGCCAGAATCTCTTAAAGAAATGCAGCGTAATTGGATTGGAAAATCCATTGGCGCTAATGTTCGATTTGATATTCAAAATGAAAATGGTACTATTGAAGTTTTTACAACAAGACCGGACACTTTATTTGGAGTTACATTTATGACACTAGCCCCAGAGCATGACTTAGTTAAAGTGATAACCACAAAAGATCAAAAAGAGGAAGTAGCTGCTTACGTTGAAGCAAGTGCTCAGCGATCTGAACGCGACCGAATGTCGGATGTAAAAACGATTAGTGGAGTTTTTACTGGAGCTTATGCATTACACCCTTTTACTAAACAGACAATCCCTATTTGGATTGGAGATTATGTCTTGGCAGGATACGGTACCGGAGCTGTTATGGCAGTCCCTTGTGGAGACCAAAGAGATTATGATTTCGCAAAGCATTTCAATATCCCCATTCGAAATATTTTTGATGGGGCTGATATTTCTAAAGAAGCTTTTATTGAAAAGGGAAATACACAAATAACAGACTCAGAATTTCTAAATGGTCTAGCTTATAAAGAAGCTATGGCCTCGGTTATTGAGCGCTTAGAAAAAGATGGCTCTGGGGAAGGAACTATAAATTATAGGCTAAGAGATGCTATTTTTAGTAGACAAAGATATTGGGGAGAACCTATTCCTGTTTTTTATAAAAATGGAATTCCTTTTGGCTTAAAACCAGAAAACCTTCCATTGACACTTCCAGAAGTTGAGCAATATTTGCCAACTCCAGAAGGTGCACCACCCTTGGGGAATGCAACTTCTTGGGCATGGGATACTGTGAGTGAAAAGGTAGTTCCCAATTCGCAAATTAATGAAACCACGATATTCCCTTTAGAACTCAACACAATGCCAGGTTGGGCAGGAAGTTCATGGTACTTTAACCGCTATATGGATTCTAATAATCCAGATGTATTTGTTAGCAAAGAGGCTGTTACTTATTGGCAAGATGTAGATTTATATTTAGGAGGAAGTGAGCATGCTACAGGACATTTATTGTATTCTCGTTTCTGGCAAAAATTTCTTTTTGATTTGGATTTGCTCCCAGTAGATGAGTATGCTAAAAAACTGATTAATCAAGGAATGATTTTAGGATCATCTGCTTTTGTTTATAGAAAAAAAGGTACCAAAGAGTATATTTCTAAAAACCTTACTGAAGGCATTGAAGTAGAACCCATTCGAGTAGACATAAGTTTGGTTAACACCTCGAACGAACTCAATATTGAAGGGTTAAAGAAATGGCAACCACAATTTGCAGAAGCTACTTTTGTTTTAGAGCAGGATGTTTATTTTGTTGGGCGTGAAGTTGAAAAAATGTCCAAGTCAAAATATAATGTAGTAAGTCCTGACCTCATATGTGAAGAATATGGAGCGGATACCTTGCGCATGTATGAAATGTTTCTTGGGCCACTAGAACAAGCAAAACCATGGAACACAGCTGGAATATCTGGTGTTCATTCGTTTTTAAAAAAACTATGGAGGTTATATCACCCTAATGATCAATTTTCGGTAAGCAAAGAACCTGCCTCAAAAGAATCTCTTAAAAGTCTACATCAAACCATAAAGAAAGTAACAGAAGACATTGAAAACTTCTCATTCAATACATGCATCAGTTCCTTTATGATCTGTGTAAACGAGTTGACTGCCCAGAAATGTAATGAAAAAGAAATTCTAGAACCTCTTGCTGTTTTACTAGCCCCATTTGCGGCGCACTTTTCGGAAGAGTTATGGCAACATTTAGGTAATAGTTCTAGTATTAGTAAAGCTTCTTTTCCAATTTATGAACCAAAATTTTTATTAGAATCATCTAAGAACTATCCGGTATCCTTTAACGGCAAGATGAGGTTTACAATTGAACTTTCTCTGACATTAAAGCCTCAAGAAATTGAAGAATTAATATTGAAAGACGAAAGAACACAACAACAACTTCAAGGAAGGGTTCCTAAGAAAGTAATCATAGTTCTAGGAAAAATAATAAACATTGTAGGCTAATGAATTATGAAATTATTGGCTTTATTGCCGCTATCCTAACCACTTCTTCCTTTCTTCCGCAGTTGATTAAGGTTTGGAAAACCAAATCTTCAAAGGGAGTATCTACCTTAATGTATTTTGTAATGCTCTCAGGAGTTATTCTATGGGGTGTATATGGATATTTGATTGGAAGTAAATCAGTTTTGATAGCCAATATTGTTGCGGGCCTATTGCAAATTGTGATTTTGATTCTTATTTTTAAAAACAAGAACAACGAAAGCACTAATTAATCCAAACATCAAATAGCTTAAGAGGGCTTATAATGCTATTTGTCGATTGATTTGTTGGTCTAAAGAAATGAAAGTTTCTGTCCTTGAAACTCCAGATATAGTTTGGATTTTTGTGTTCAACAAGTGCATAAGATGTTCGTTGTCTTTACAAAGAATTTTTATCAATATGCTCCAATTACCAGTTGTGTAATGGCATTCGGTTACTTCAGGAATTTTCTTCAACTGGGCTACTGCTTCAGGGTTACTAACCGCTTTATCCAAAAAGACACCAATAAACGCTAAGGTGGTATACCCTAAAATTTTAGGATTAATATTGACCTGAGAACCGCTTATCAAAGACGAGTTTTCTAGTTTTTTTAAACGCTGATGAACAGCTGCACCAGAAATTCCGGCTTTCTTAGATAATTCAACTACAGAAACCCGTGCATTTTTAATGAGCCCGTTTAAAATAATTTTATCAATACCATCTACCTTAACTTCTTGATTTTGAATTTTCATTTGAGAATATTTATATCAAAAGTATTAATTTTGTTTAATAAATTAATCAATTTAGTTTATTTCATTAATTTTTATAAACCCATTAGGCGAAAAGTTTTAGTACAAGTATCTTTAAAGAAAAAAAATAATGGATTATTACACAAAAATAACAAGTGCCATTGCCTGCGGAATGCTAATGTTTGCTGTTAGTCTAGGTGCTCTTGGGAGTCATTTTCTCAAGGTAAGATTAACACAAGACGCGCTTAGTAGTTTTGAAGTAGGGGTCCGTTATTTAGTTTATCACAGCTTAGCAATCATAATTATATCTAGTTTTTCAACACTTGATTCAGAAATTAAACTCACTTTTGTTAAGTTGACTTTAGCAGGAATTCTGCTCTTTTCGGGAAGTATTTTCATGTTGTCTACTCAACAACTACATGGATGGCCGGTAAAGTATTTAGGCCCAATAACTCCAGCAGGAGGTCTTTTATTGATTTCGGCTTGGGGGTATTTAATGCTTTCTTTTCTTAGAAAATAAAGCTATTTCTTGCTCGCAGAGATAAATTTTTCGATGGCCATAGTCATAGATGGTGTTTCTTCTGTCGGAGCTTTAATGTCTATTCTTAATTTTGCCTCATCTGCTGCTTTGACTGTAGTATTTCCATAAACAGCAATTTTGGTATTATTTTGCTCAAAATCCGGAAAGTTATGAAATAATGACTGTATTCCAGAAGGGCTAAAGAATACTAAAACATCATAAGACACATCACGTAAATCAGATAAATCACTAACAACAGTTTTGTATAATTGCGCTCTAGTCCAGTCAATCCCGATGCTATCTAGGAAGGATGAAGTAGTAGGTTTTAATATGTCGGATGACGGGAGTAAGAATTTTTCGTCTTTAAATTTTTTAAAGACACTTTCTAAATCAGTTAAACTTTTCTCTCCAACATAAATTTTACGTTTTCTATATACAACGTATTTTTGGAGGTAAAATGCAACCGCTTCGGATTGGCAAAAGTATTTAGTAGCATCAGAAACCTTAAAGCGCATATCTTCTGCTAAGCGAAAAAAGTGGTCAACAGAATTACGACTTGTTAATACCACAGAAGTGTAATCTGCAAAATCAATCTTCTGTCTTCTAACATCCTTAGCGTCAACACCTTCTACATGGATAAATGGCCTAAAATCAATCTTCAGATTGTGCTTTTCACGAAGTCTAGTATATGGAGAGTTTTCGTTAACTGGCTCAGGTTGCGAAATCAGTATTGTTTTAACTTTCATAAGTTGCTTTTTCAAAGACTTAAGTGATTGTGCTATAGAGCACTATCCACGGTGCCAATTTGAATGTGCAAAGGTATAAAATTAAATACAATAAATTGTATTTAAGCGTTAGCCAATATTCTTTATATAAAGTTATTTGAGATGTTAAGTAGAGTATAATCACAACAACAATAGATATATTGAAGAATTCAATATTTAAAAAGCTAAACTGATATAAAAGAAAGAGGATGAACGTTAATATTGAAATCTGAATTTGATAGGTCAAGCTTTTAAATTGAAATACTTCTGTAAAGCCCTTTATATTAAGAACCTTAAAGGAAAACTGTAAAAATAAATACCTAAAAACAACCAAACAAATAATTTTAGCCAAGAGCAAAAGGAAGAATGTGAATGAATTGAATTTAGAATAGCTGTAATTAAAAAAATAAAAAGCCAAAAGTGAGAAGTTGACAATTAAAAAAACAGTTCCTAGGATAGTAAAACTTTGAAGTCTGAGTTTATCTTTCCCGTAAATTTTAAAATAAAGGGCACTGTCTATAATTCGAATGAAATAATGGAACTGGTTTCCATGCATTAGTTTTAGGGTAACTAAAAGAAAAAAATTGAACAAAAAAACAAGACTGAGCCAGTCTTGTTGGTCAATGTTTCTTATAATCCAATCTTCCATGGGATAAAAATAATAGTTTTCAATAAGAATTCAATTACAAATGGATTTCTAATTTTATAATTCTATCCCCTATAATTTCTTACTTTTAACCATTCAAATGAAAAACACACTTATTGTAATACCGACCTATAATGAGGTGGATAATATAAAAGCTATTATTTGCGAATTGTTGGCCATTGATGAAAGTTATCATGTTGTTGTAGTAGATGATTCCTCACCCGATGGAACAGGCTCTTTGGTCGATGGACTTATCCCTCAATATTCTGGGCGTCTCTTTTTAGAATCTAGACCTAAAAAAGAGGGTTTAGGATTAGCTTATTTACATGCTTTTCGCTGGGCTCTGAAACATAATTATAAATTCATTTTCGAAATGGATGCTGATTTTTCTCACAACCCACAAGATGTCCCTAAAATGGAGGCGGAGCTTAAAAAAGGAACAGATGTTGTTATTGGCTCTCGTTACATCGATGGAATTAATGTAGTAAATTGGCCTTTAGGAAGAATTTTACTGTCTTTGTCTGCTTCTTATTACGTTAAGTTTTTTACTGGACTCCCCGTAAAAGACCCTACTGCAGGCTTTGTTGGGTATAGAGTGGAGGTTTTAGAGGCTATAGATCTAGACTCAGTCAGATTTGTTGGGTATGCTTTTCAAATTGAATTGAAATACAAAGCATGGAAAAAAGGGTTTAACTTGAAAGAACATTCGATTATTTTTTTAAATCGAATAAAAGGGCAATCCAAAATGAACGGTTCAATCATTTGGGAGGCTATATATGGAGTAGTTTATCTTAGAATTCAATCATTATTTAAACGATAGTTATGAGTACAATTTTAATAAAAAATGCAACAGTTGTTAATGAAGGTTTTCAGAAGCTTAAAGATGTTTTTATAGTTGGGGAATATATCCAACAAATAGGGACTGATTTAAATATTGAGGCAGATCAAATAATTGATGCTACTGGAAAACATTTACTTCCTGGATTAATTGATGATCAGGTACATTTTAGAGAACCAGGATTAACTCACAAAGCTACAATTGGTTCAGAATCACGAGCTGCAGTTGCTGGTGGGATTACTTCTTTTATTGAAATGCCTAACACCAATCCACAAGCAACAAACATAATAGAGTTAGAAAAAAAGTTTGATAGGGCAAGCGAAACTTCTCTTGCTAATTATTCTTTTATGTTTGGTGGTACTAACGATAACATAGAAGAAATTAGAAAATTAGATAAATCTAAAGTAGCAGGTCTTAAGCTATTTTTAGGTTCCTCTACAGGGAATATGCTGGTTGATGATCAAGCGGTTTTAAGAGAAATCTTTTCAAATACAAATCTTCTAATATCTGTTCATTGTGAAGATGAAGCAACGGTAAGAGCTAACTTTGCGGCATATAAAGAACGTTATGGAGAAGATATTCCAATAGAGGCTCATCCTGAAATAAGAAGTCATGAGGCTTGTTATTTATCATCTTCTAGAGCAATTGCTTTAGCAAAAGAAACTGGTGCGCGGCTTCATGTTTTTCATTTATCTACAGCTCAAGAAACGGATTTGTTTAGAAATGATATTCCACTAAATGAGAAAAAAATCACTGCTGAGGTTTGCGTTCACCACCTTTGGTTCTCATCAGAAGATTATAAAACAAAAGGGACGCTAATTAAATGGAACCCCGCGGTCAAAAACCAGGTTGACCAAGATGCTTTATGGAAAGCACTAAATGATGATCGTATTGATGTTCTAGCTACAGATCATGCCCCACATACTAAAGAAGAAAAAAACAATAAATACGCTTCAGCCCCTTCAGGGGGCCCTCTAGTTCAACATGCTTTATTAGCATTATTAACTGCTGTTGGTAAAGGCAAAATTTCAATTGAAAAGCTAGTCCAGAAAGCGTGTCACAACCCTGCTATTTTATTTGAAATAGAAAAAAGAGGTTATGTAAAAGAAGGGTTTTATGCGGATTTAGTTTTAGTGGATCTAAATAAAAAAACCTTAGTAACTGAAGAATCGTTATTATATCAATGCAAATGGTCGCCTTTTGAAGGCGAAACGTTTGAAGCTAAAATTGACACCACTTGGGTAAACGGATCTTGTGTTTATGATAAAGGAATTGTAATAGAAAAAAAAGCAGCAAAACGTTTAACTTTTAACAGATAATTGAATGAAAAACTTCCTAACCTTTTTTGTGATTATATGTTGCTTAGCTTGTGATGGGAGTACTCCTGTTGCTGAACCAGATCAGATGATAGCTCCTGAAATCATGGAAGATATTTATTTTGATCTAATGTTAATGAAAGTAATTGAAAATTCAAATTATGTTGCCGAGGAATACAAACCTTATTTTGTAGACCAATATATTTTGAAAAAACATGGGATTGACAGCCTAAAGCTGATTCAAAATCAAACCTATTACGCTCAAAAGCCAAAAATGATGAAGCGTATTTTCGAAAACCTTGAACATCGGACTAAGTTGATTGAGGATAGTATAGATACAATTATTAAAAGAGAAAAACTAGATTAGCCCCTTATGGAGGCGTGTTGTTCTAGATAGGTTTCAATGCTGGAGTATTTAAAACTTATTTTATGAGTTATTCTTTTTCCTGAAATTTTCTTTTTATCACAGAGGCTATTTATTAAAGCTTTTGTCATAAAACGTCTTTTTCCAAATAGATATAAAACACCTTCAATTAGCCAAGCGATTTTTAACCAAGATTTTTTTATGCTTATTTTAGGGAGTTTACGTTTTCTCAATAAGGCTATTTTAGTGAAAATATCTTTATAACTCCAGTTCTCTGCAACTAATATAAAACGTTCATTTATTATTTCAGAATTCATTAATTCAATAAGCACTTGAACAACATCTTCAACGGTTACATACCCTGTGGCACCCTTAGGGTAAAAAGGTGAATTTTTATCTATGCGATTGCATAATAAGGCTAGTGGGTTCCCTTCCACTCCTGAGCCTAGTATTACGCCAGGATTCACAATAACAGCCGGAACTCCTTCTTGTGTTGCCCTCCAAACCTCTAATTCTGCTCCATATTTTGAGTATGCATAGGGTGTATGATCTTGGTCAGCATCCCATGGAGAAGTCTCGTCAATTGAATTCGAATTAGCGTCACTTCCTAAGGCTGCAATTGAACTGATATAGGCAATTTTTCTGATTTTATTTTTAATGGCAAGATTAACAAGATTCGCAGTTCCTTCTTGATTTACCTGCATCAAGGTTTCTTGCTTGTAATGTGCAAAAGAAATGAATGCTGCACAGTGGTACAAATGAGTAATTCCTTCAAATGCATCGGCTAAGCTCGGATGATTACAAATATCCCCTTTGCGCCAAATAATTTCATCCCATTTAGAAGAATGAGTGAGCTTTTTTAAAAAGTCAAGCGTTAAGTTTTTTTTAGACTCAGAACGGTACAGTGCAACTACTAAAATGTCTTGTTCAATAAGCTTTAACAGTAAATGTGACCCAACCAAGCCGGTAGCTCCAGTAACTAATATCATAATTCAAAAGTACTGTTTTTTATTTTTGTCTTTCTTGTTACCATTGAGAAATCTATCTTTGTAGAAATAGAGACCTCAAAGAGTCTGATAAATAAAAAGTAAGACTGTCGGAAACTAATTTGTTGAATATAATTTATACTAACCGACCTAATAAATTAAGAGCTAAACTGATGAAAAATATTTTTGTTGAAGAGTTGAGATGGCGCGGAATGTTGCACGATATTATGCCGGATACAGAAAACCATTTAAATGAGAAATCAACAACGGGTTACATTGGTTTTGACCCTACCGCAGATTCATTGCATATTGGAAGTTTAGTTCAGATAATGATTTTGATGCATTTTCAAAAAGCAGGACACCGTCCAATTGCTTTAATAGGAGGAGCTACAGGTATGATAGGTGATCCTTCCGGAAAATCTGCTGAACGCAACCTGTTGAATGAAGAAACGCTAAATAATAATATTATAGGGATCAAAAATCAATTAGCACGATTTTTAGACTTTGATTCTTCTAGCCCTAACCCAGCTCTTTTAGTTAATAATCTAGATTGGATGAAAGGATATTCTCTAATTGACTTTTCAAGAGAAATTGGTAAACACATAAGTGTAAACTATATGATGTCCAAAGATTCGGTTAAAAAACGGATAGGATCTGAATCTCAGGTTGGAATGTCGTTTACCGAATTTACTTACCAGTTACTTCAGGGTTATGATTTTCTTTATCTTTACAACAACCTTAACTGTACATTGCAGATGGGGGGTAGTGATCAATGGGGTAACATAACAACAGGAACAGAGTTGGTGAGACGAAAAGCAAGTGGAAAGGCTTATGCCATTACTTGCCCTTTAATCACTAAAGCAGACGGCACTAAGTTTGGAAAAACAGAAGGTGGTAATATTTGGTTAGACAAATCAAGAACATCGCCCTATAAATTTTACCAGTATTGGTTAAATGCTTCGGACCAAGATGCGGAAAGCTATATTAAGATTTTCACATTTTTAAGTCAAGACGAAATTAACTCTCTTGTTGAAGCACATAAAGAAGCTCCACATTTACGAGTTTTACAGAACAGGATTGCAAATGAGGTAACACTTTTAGTTCATTCTAAAGAAGACCTAGAAAACACGCAAAAGGCTTCTCAAATTTTATTTGGAAAATCAACTGCCGATGATTTAAAACGCCTTGACGAAGTTACCTTTTTAGATGTTTTTGATGGTGTTCCCCAAGCGGAAATTTCTAGATTTAGCTTACAAAATGGAATAGATATAATTTCAGCATTGGCGGGTGAAACTAACTTTTTGAAATCTAATGGTGAAGCAAGACGTGCGCTAAAAGAAAATTCTATTTCAGTTAATAAAACCAAAGTTGGGGATACTTTTAAAGTTACAGCTGAGGATTTAATTAATGATCGCTATGTTTTACTTCAACGCGGTAAAAAGAGTTATTATATTCTAAATTTCGTTTAGTAAACTAGCAAATTACAACCTCTAATTTCCGAGTGGTCTAACCGCCCTAGTACTTCAAATTTATTTAAAGAATGTTTTCGTCCTAAATCTTGGGTTGCAATAAAAGCACAAGACTCTCGATTTGCAAGGTCAATTACATTAATATTCCCCATCATTCCAATTCTAAGTTTTGTAAACGGGTCACTGGTATCTCGAATAAAGACCTGCATCCATGGAGGACAACTAAAAAATCCATTTCCTTTTGAGTATGCTTGTGAAAGCAGTTCGGTCATGCCGTATTCAGAATGTATTTGTTCTACACCAAAGCCTTTAGATAATTGCTGATGAAGGTCTTCTCGAATAAGTTCTTTTCTTCGACCTTTCATTCCCCCTGTTTCCATTACAATGGTCGATTTTAATTTGAAATTAAACTTTTCAACCATGTCTAAAAGCGCGAAACTTACGCCTAACAAAAGGGTAGGTTGTTGCTCGGCTTCTAGCTCTAAGAGTACATCTTTTAGCTCATCTAAATTATTCAAGTAAAATCCGCTTTTGACATGATTACTTTCTTTAATTAAATCATCTGCCATGTAGATCAAAGAAGAACCTTCTCGTTCAAGATATGATGGCAACAAAGCTAGTATTACTATTTCTTTTGGGTTTTCATAGAACAGAGTAAAAGCATTAGCGAAGCTGTTTTTGTAATCCTCGATTTGTTTCACAAAATGCTTAGAAGTTTTAGATCCAGTTGTTCCGCTAGAAGTGAACACGACAGCTGCTGTTCCATCAAAACTTTTTACTTCATGTGTTTTGAAAAAACCAATAGGTAGAAAAGGAATGTCTTGACTGGATTTCAAATCAGATGGGTTAAAGTGAATCAAGTCACAATATGATCTATAGATTGAATTGTTTTCGTATTGATGGTGAAATGTTTGCATAGCACACAATTCAAAATCAGTTTCTGACTTTATTTCCCAAAAATTAATCTTCGATTGGTTCATCAATGCAAAGCTATTAATTTTATAATGCACTAGGGTTAAGATTGCTTCCAATATGAACAAATCATTAAGAAGTAAAAGGGGTTGATTTTATTCTTAAATTTGACAAACATTACACACCTGAATCCGTATTGATTTTAGGGTATGAAATTAGCTTCTTTCCATGAAAAAAAGTGATATTAAAATCTTATTAGTTGATGATGAACCTGATATCATTGAAATCCTCACCTATAATTTAAGTAAAGAAGGGTATCAAGTTTTTTCTGCCTCCAATGGAAAACAGGCACTTGATGTGGCAAGCAAAATTATTCCGAATTTAATTATACTGGACGTGATGATGCCCGTTATGGACGGCATAGAAACATGCCAAAACCTTAGAAAAGACAGGCGTTATCAAGATACTATTATCATGATTTTGTCTGCTCGTTCTGAAGATTACTCTCATTTAAAAGCATTTGATGTAGGGGCAGATGATTATGTAAACAAGCCAATAAAACCAAAAGTGCTTAATTCAAAAATCAGCGCCTTATTAAGACGCTTTAATAAAAACACAAGATCAGAAATTATTTATGGTGATTTAACTATTAATTTGGATGAGTATAAAGTAACTTTAAATAATAAAAAAATCTCTTTACCAAGAAAAGAGTTTGGATTACTCCGATTATTAGCCTCTCAACCAAACAAGGTGTTTGAAAGGGAAGTCATAATGGAAACTGTTTGGGGTAATGATGTAGTAGTTGGCGACAGGACAATAGATGTTCATATTCGCAAATTAAGAGAGAAAATGGGTAATTCTTATTTCGAAACCGTAAAAGGAGTTGGGTATAGATTTATTTTTAATGAAAGCACAGAATGATTTTTTTTAGGCGTTTTAGAACCTCTTTTTTTATAACACTTTTGATAAGCACACTGGCTGTTCTTTTGATAGGTGGTTATATGTTTATTACAGATGATTATGGTTCAAATAAAAAACACCCTTATTTAATGTTATTTGGTGTTTTTTTTCTTTTCTTTTTTTCAAGTCTTTTTCTCATCCAATATCAAATCGAGCGCTATATATTCTCTAAGGTTAAGGCACTCTATGATGAATTTTATTCGGATGGAATTCCAGTTAATGAAAATTCATTAAACAGAGATGCTCAATCTCTTACGATGAGTATTCAGAATTTCGCAAAAGAGAGTAAATTAGAAATCGAGTTACTCAAAGTAAAAGATAATTACAGAAAAGAATTTATAGGAAATGTAGCCCACGAATTAAAGACCCCACTTTTTACAGTAGAGAGCTATGTGCTTACGTTGTTAGAAGGAGCGGCTGAAGATAAGAACCTAAGAGATGAATACCTAAAGAAAGCAGTTCAGGGAGTTGATCGATTGAATGAAATCGTTACCGACTTAGATTTGATCACCAAATTCGAAGCAGGAATTACTTCTATTGAAAAAGAACGCTTTGATTTGTATGCATTGATAGAGGAGGTTATTGAGCTTTTAGAAATCAGATCTACAAACCAAAAAATAAAATTGGTTTTTGAAAAATTGGTTTCACAAGATATCCTCTGGGTACGTGCCGATCGTAAAAGAATATCACAGGTTATTACAAACCTACTGGTAAATTCATTGAAATATGGTATTGAAGGAGGAACTACAGAGATAACTTTAGCAGTTTTAAGCAAAGAGAAAATATTAGTTAGAATAATTGACAACGGTGTAGGGATTGAAGAAGAACATGTTCCTCGTTTGTTTGAGCGCTTTTATAGAGTAGATAAGGCAAGAAATCGTGATGAAGGAGGTTCGGGTTTAGGTCTTGCTATTGTGAAACATATTATAGAAGCACATCAAGAAAAAATTTATGTTCAAAGCACCTATGGAGTTGGGTCTGAATTTTCTTTTTCCCTTTCCAAAACTAAATAAATAGCTCACCCTAATTCGTTAAGATTTGCTTATTTTTACCAACTAATAATTTAAACTTTGGGGAGTAAAAATAAATTAAAGCGGTTCAATCAAAATTTAACATTTCTAAATGTTATTCAGCCTTCTCGTGAAGAATTAATTGAAAATAAATTTTCTTTAAAAGGGAATTGGCGAAAAGATTTTTTTAAAAATGAAAACCCCATAGTCTTAGAGCTTGGATGTGGAAAGGGAGAATACTCTGTTTATTTAGCAAAAGAGAACCTCCATAAAAATTTTATTGGAATAGACCTAAAAGGAGCGCGATTTTGGGCTGGAGCAAAAGAGTCTTTAACGCTTGAGTTAACAAACGTTGCTTTTATTAGAGCACAAATAGAGTTGGTTTCAGATTTATTTTCCGAAAATGAAATTGATGAGATTTGGATAACTTTCCCCGATCCTCAAATAAAATATAAGCGAACCAAACACCGCTTAACCAATCCGCAGTTTTTAGCTAAATACAAGAATATTCTGAAGCCTGAAGGCTTTATTCACCTTAAAACAGATAGTGAGTACATGCATGGATATACTTTAGGTTTGTTGCAGGGTATGGGGATAGAAGTCGCGTATGCACACCATGACCTCTATACAAACCCTTATGCACCAAAAGAAGCTTCTGCTGTTCAAACCTATTATGAAAAAATCTATTTAGAAGAAAATAAACCAATAACCTATCTGAAATTTAAATTTCCATAACAGTGCCAAAAGAAGAATTAAATTTTTTCGAAAAAGTATATGATGTGGTTCGAGAAATTCCTTTCGGCCGCGTATGCTCTTATGGTTTAATAGCCCGTTATTTAGGCTCTCCACAAAGCGCTAGGATGGTAGGATGGGCAATGAATGCTTCTCACATTAAAGGAGATGTTCCTGCACATCGAGTTGTAAATAGAATAGGACTTTTAACAGGAAAGCAACATTTTGAAGGATCTAACTTAATGCAACAATTGCTCGAAAGCGAAGGTATTCAAATCAAAGAAAACCAAGTTGTTGATTTTGAACAATTTGTATGGAATCCAGCGGATCATTTATCAACGAATACTTAAATTTAGAAACCTTCTTCATCTCAATTTAGAACAGTATATTTGTAATTTAGAATCAATATAAAAAAGGGAAACCTAAATGAATATATCAAAACAGGCCATCCAAGAAGTTTTAGAAGGACTTACCGTTCCGGGAGAAGGTCAAAACTTAGTTGCAAGTGGTGCTTTAAAGAATATTAATGTTTTTGGCGATGAGGTTGTCATTGACCTAGTGCTAAAAAATCCAAGTCTTCAGGCACGCAAAAAGGTAGAAGTAGAAATTTTAAAAAGCATTCACTCTGAGGTTTATAATAAAGCCAAAATATCAATAAATATTAAAGTAGAAACTACTCCCAAGGCTGATACTCCAATAAAAGGAGAGCCAATAAAAGGGATTAGCTCTATTGTCGCAATTTCATCAGGAAAAGGAGGCGTTGGAAAATCTACTGTTACTTCAAACATTGCAGTTACTTTAGCCCAAATGGGCTTTCAAGTAGGCGTACTAGATGCAGACATTTATGGACCTTCAATCCCAACTATGATGGATATGGAAGGCGAACGTCCAATGTCCATTAATGTAGATGGTAAGTCAAAAATGCAGCCCATAGAAAATTACGGAGTAAAAGTATTGTCTATTGGTTTTTTCACACAACCTAATCAAGCTGTTATTTGGCGTGGACCCATGGCTTCAAAAGCTCTTAATCAAATGATTTTTGATGCAGCCTGGGGAGAACTTGATTTTCTTTTAATTGATTTACCACCAGGAACTGGAGACATCCATTTAAGTATTGTTCAATCACTACCAATTAGTGGTGCCATAGTTGTAAGTACCCCACAAAATGTAGCCTTAGCAGATGCAAAAAAAGGCATTGCTATGTTTCAGCAAGACAGCATTCAGGTTCCTGTTTTAGGGATAGTTGAAAACATGTCTTACTTTACTCCTCAAGAATTACCCGAAAATAAATATTATATCTTTGGTAAAGAAGGTGCTAAGAACCTGGCAACAGACACTAAAGTTCCTTTTTTAGGAGAAATACCTTTAGTTCAAAGCGTTCGTGAAGCTGGAGATGTGGGTAGACCTGCTGCACTTCAAGAAAACAGTCCGATTGCCGGAGCAATAAATTTAATTACTCAAAATATGGTTGCCCAACTTGTCAAAAGAAATAAAACATTACCCCCAACTCAAGTAGTAAAAATAACAACAATGTCTGGCTGTTCAGCCGTAAAAAAATAAGTTATGAAATCTGCCGAAATAAAAGAAAAAGTACTCCTTGCTCTAGATGAAATACGTCCGTTCTTAGCGGCAGATGGAGGAGATATTTCACTCGTTAGTATAGCTGATGATCGTATTGTGAGCGTTCAACTTCACGGAGCATGTGTAGGGTGTTCGGTAAATCAGATGACCTTAAAGTCAGGTGTTGAAATGACCATTAAAAAATACGTCCCTCAAATCGATCAAGTAATTAACATAGAGGCATAACCCAAAATTATAGCGTTGAGTTTAGATATAAATATAAGTATTACAGATAGAACAGGTGAAGTCCATAATATTGAAGCTCCAACAGACATGTCAATGAATTTAATGGAGGTCTGCAAATCATTCGAACTTCCAGTTGAGGGCACTTGTGGAGGTATGGCTATGTGTGCTTCCTGCCAATGTTATATACTTTCTGATTCTACTCTTCCTAAGAAATCAGTTGACGAAGAGGCAATGCTCTCAGAAGCATATAATGTTAAAGAAAACAGTCGTCTTGGCTGTCAAATATTCATTACCTCTGAATTAGATGGTTTGCGAGTAGAGCTTGCTCCTGAAGAGTAACGGATTATTTGCAATAAGTTCTATTTAGTTTAAAATTAGATTATCTTGAACTACTTAATATATTTCAAATGAAGAACATCTTTTCCATACTTGTTGTTTTCCTAGTTATTGCTTGCAGCAATACAGGAGAACCAGTAGTAAACAAATTACCTCCCGTAACAAAAGCCGATTTGGCCACCGGGATATTATATGAAGCCAACATAAGACAATATTCACCAGAAGGAACTTTTAATGCTTTTGCAAAAGATTTACCAAAGCTAAAAAAAATGGGAGTCAAATTTCTTTGGCTAATGCCCATTAATCCGATTTCATCTACAAAAAGTAAAGGGCCTTTAGGAAGTTATTATGCTGTTTCAGATTATACCGGAGTTAATCCAGAATTCGGAAGTTTAGATGACCTTAAAAGCCTAGTTGATGAAGCACACCGGTTAGGTATTTATGTTATTTTGGATTGGGTTCCAGGTCATACCGGTTGGGATAATCATTGGATCAAGGATCATCCTGAATACTATTTGCAAAACGAAGCAGGTGAAATTATAGACCCTATTAATCCTTTTACAGGAGAATCATTTGGATGGACTGACGTTGCCGATTTAAATTACGACAACATGGATATGCGTCAAGCCATGCGCGAAGCAATGGTTTATTGGGTTAAAGAAGCCAATATTGATGGGTACAGAGTAGACCAGGCATATGCAGTCCCTATGGAATTTTACAAAAAAACCTTTGCAGCATTACGGGAAGTTAAGCCAGTTTTTCTATTAGCAGAAACAGACATTAATCATCCAGGAGGTATTGAAATGATTGACCTTTTTGATGCTTCATATGATTGGCCAGGACATCACCTTTTAAAGGATATAGTGTACGGAAAAAAGAATGTTTCGGACTGGGATAATCATATTGAAAATCTACTTAAAAATTATAACGATCGAAATATAGTGGTAAACTTTATAAGTAATCATGATGAGAATTCTTGGAACGGAACAGTTCAAGAAAGCTTTGGAGCTGCTGCAAATGCATCTTTAGCTTTAGATTATTTGTCTCCAGGCATGCCTTTAATATATAGTGGGATGGAGTATGATTTAAACAAAAGACTTCTGTTTTTTGAAAAAGACAGTTTCCCAAAAGTAGCGGGTAACACATTTAAACTGCTTGAAAGTCTAGGAGCCTTAAAACAAAATCATGCAGCATTAAATAGCGGAGAGGAACGGGGTTCTTATAAAAGAATATCCACTTCAAGAGATCAAAATATTTTAGCATTCGAAAGAACTAAATTAGGCGACACCCTAGTTTTTATTGCTAACATGAGCAATGAATACGTAGGTTTTACGTCTCCTTATAACGGTTCCTTTAAGAGGTTTGAAGATGGAAAAGTAAAAACTCTTTCGGATACATATGAGCATAGAATGCAACCTTGGGAATTTTGGATTTTATTAAATAATTAAATTTTATGTCAACAATAAAATTAATCATAATGTCAATACTCGTTTCTTCTTGTGTCACCAAAAATACTGATGTATTGGTTATTGGTCATAGAGGCGCTCGAGGCCATGTTGCAGAAAACACATTAGCGTCGATTGAAAAAGCAATGGAGTTGGGAGTTGATGGTGTTGAGATAGATGTTTTTCGATGTGCATCAGGAGAATTAGTTGTTTTCCATGACAAAACTTTAGAAAAGCTAACAGATGGGGTAGGCTATATTGAGCAAATGACTTTAGATTCAATAAAGCAATTTAGGGTTCTTGGTAAAGAACCGATACCTACTCTAAATGAGGTAATGGATTTGATAGACGGTAAAATTCAGTTGAATATTGAACTCAAAGGAACCCAAACTGCAATTTTAACTTCAGAGTTATTAGCACTTTATTTTAAAGAATCAAATTGGAAGCCCGAAGATATCTTTATTTCAAGTTTTGATTGGAATGAGTTGGATGTTTTTTACGAAGTAAATAAAGAAGTTTCAATAGCAGTACTTACTGAAGATGACCCTTTAGATGCAATTCCTATTGGGCAACGGTTATCTGCCTTTGCAATCAATCCAAATTTTAAAAGTTTGACCCAAAAAAACATCAAAAAAATACAGGATGCAGGATTTAAAGTTTACCCATGGACGGTAAACGAACCCGAAGATATTAAGAAGATGATTGAGATAGGTGTCGATGCTGTTATAACAGATTACCCTGAACGAATTAGACGGTAAATCCTCACTGCAAAATGTTTAATTATAAACGTAAACACCTATATTTAGAGCTGTAGCATAAAGTAGCCAGCAAAAGTATGGGTAAAGTAAATATGCAGCTTTCTTGTTAATAACTCTAAACCATTTGATCGTTAGTAATACCAGTACAAGTAAGGCAAGGATGATTATCAATCCTCCTAATATATTTTTTAAACCAAAAAAGACAAGCGACCACATAGCGTTTAGAACCAGTTGAGCTCCAAAATGGAAAAGTGCGGTTTTAACCCATTTATGGTGACTTCCAAAAGACCAAATCCAGCCAACTGACCAACCCATAAGAATATATAACAGGGTCCAAACGGGACCAAAAAGCCAATTAGGGGGGGTGAAAAAAGGTTTTTCAAGACCAGAATACCATACTGGAATTGCAGACTGTGTTACGCCTCCTGCAATCCCACCAATGGCTAGGCAGATTATTATGGATAAAATAATTGCAAAACTTTTTTGAAACTTTGTCTTCATAAAAATAGAATCAATTACTAAGGTACAAAATTCCATAGGTCTTAAAGCTTCCTAATCATAATTGAATCTGTTATCTTTGTAACTTATGAATACTGAAAAAGATTTTATTGAAAGCCAAAACTTTGAAGTAACGGGAAACTCAAAATGGGAAGCACCAAGTAATATTGCTTTGATAAAATATTGGGGTAAATATGGATTCCAGTACCCCCAAAACCCTTCTTTAAGTTTCACACTGTCTAAATGTGTTACTCAAACTACAGTAGCTTATAGGCCACTAGAGGATAAACAAACAGGATTTTCATTTAATTTTTCTTTCGAAGGAAATCCAACTCCTAGTTTTCATCCTAAAATCGAAAGCTTTCTTAACAGAATTGAACCCTATGTTCCTTTTGTTAAAAATCATCATTTATCTATTCAAAGTAACAATTCTTTTCCACACAGCAGTGGGATAGCTTCTTCTGCATCTGGAATGAGTGCATTGGCACTTGGAATTATGTCACTCGAAAAGAAAGCAAACCCAGAAATCTCTGAAACCTATTTTTTAAAAAAAGCATCCTTTTTGGCTCGATTAGGATCAGGTAGCGCTGCCCGAAGTATTCAAGGGCCATTAGTTTCTTGGGGTGTTTCTGATGCTTTCGACGGAAGTTCTGATTTATATGGTACAGCTGTTTCTTCACAAATACATTCAGTTTTTAAGGATTATCAAGACACTATTTTATTGATAGATAAAGGTCAAAAAAAAGTAAGTAGTACCCTTGGACATGATCTGATGAATGGGCATCCTTATGCTTCCAAAAGGTTTGAACAAGCTCGTGATAACATGTCATTGTTAAAAGAAATTCTTACTGAAGGCGACCTAACAAGTTTCGTAAGTCTTGTTGAGTCAGAAGCTCTAACACTTCACGCATTGATGATGGCTTCCCAACCATATTTTATTTTAATGCATCCCAATACTCTTGAAGTTTTAAATAAAGTTTGGGCGTATCGTCAAGAAGTGAAATCCTCTTTGTGTTTTACTTTAGATGCTGGCGCTAATGTTCATTTGCTCTATCCAAAGGCAGAAAGTGACACAGTCTTAAAATTCATAAATCAAGAATTAGCAGTATTTTGTCAAAATGGTCAATTCATTGAAGATCAAATTGGTAATGGTGCCAAAAAACTATAACTTTGTTTGACTATGAAAGGACCTCTCTTTTATGCTAAAATCTTGCTCTTTGGAGAGTATGGAATTATTAAAAATTCTAAAGGGTTATCTATTCCTTATAATTTTTATAGAGGAGCCCTTAAAACATCAGAAAATCCAATAACTCAAGATTCACATCTCAAGTTGATGGCCTTCTGCTCTTATCTAAAAAAACTTCCTGATTCAATTGTGTCTTTTGACTGGAAAAGATTAAATGAAGACTTAGACAATAAAATGTATTTTGATAGTAGCATACCACAAGGTTATGGAATTGGAAGTAGTGGCGCTTTAGTAGCTTCTATTTATGATAAATATGCATTAGATAAAATTACTGTTCTAGAAAATCTAACCAAAGAGAAATTGCAGCATCTAAAAATTATTTTTGCAGCAATGGAATCTTTTTTTCATGGTAAATCTTCAGGCTTAGACCCTTTAAATAGTTATTTGAGTTTACCTATTTTGATTAATTCTCAAGACCATATAGAACCAACAGGAATTCCATCTCAAAACCCAGATGGTAAAGGAGCTGTATTTTTATTAGACAGTGGTATTGTTGGAGAAACTGCTCCTATGGTTTCTATTTTTATGGAAAGTATGAAACAAGAACCATTCCGTAAAATGATGAAAAATCAATTTATTAATTATACAGATGCTTGTGTTGATGACTTTTTGAATGCAAATCTAACTTCACTTTTTTCTAACATCAAACAGCTCTCTAATTTAGTTCTTCATAACTTTAAACCCATGATTCCTAAAGAATTTCACGCTATTTGGAAGCACGGAATTGAAAGTAATGATTACTATCTTAAACTTTGTGGGTCTGGTGGTGGTGGATATATTCTTGGATTTGCCCAGGACTTTGAAAAAGCTAAAGAAACACTGAAAGGGCATCGTTTAGAGGTGGTCTATAATTTCTAGAAAAGCCATGCTTTTCAAAAATCAAGAAAGAAATAAAATCTTAATTCAATTATTAGCATTATTTGCTTCTGTACGAGGGCACACCCTTTTCACTATAATCTTTGCGCAATACTTGAGTGCGAGATACATTTTTGATCCACAAACTTCTTGGGAATATATACTAACTGATTCCAAGTTATTGATGTTGTTCATGGCTACCTCCCTTTCAGTTGCGGGTGGATATATAATTAATAATTTTTATGATGCGGAAAAGGATCAAATTAATAGGCCTTTTAAGTATTTACTCGAACATCAAGCATCTCCAACTTTACAACTCTTTTGTTATGGTATATTAAACTTTTTATCACTGCTTTTAGCCGTGTTTGTCTCCTTAAGGACAGTGCCATTTTTTTTAATTTATATTTTTGGTTTATGGATTTACAGCCATCTACTTAAAAAACATTTTTTACTAAGTAACCTTTTCGCAGTTCTTCTTGCGGTTACCCCTTTCATTGCAATTATGATTTATTTCAAAAACTTTTCAAGTATTGTTTTTTATCATGCTAGCTTTTTATTTTTGATCATGCTTATTCGTGATTTAATCAAAGATTTAGAGAATTTTAAAGGGGACTGGGTAAGAAATTATAAAACAATTACTGTTGTTTTTGGAGAAAAAACCACCATTATAATAATCAATATTTTAATCCTTTTGACCTTTGTTCCTATCAAGCTTTTAATAGACAGCAAAGAAGTTATTCATAGTATGGTGTATTATTTTTTATCTCTAATTCCATTTTTATTATTGATCGTTATAATCTTATGGAAATCTCCGACTCAAAAGACGTACCTTTGGCTTCATAATTTATTGAAAGTGCTTATTGTTACAGGAATTTTAAGTATAATACTTATCCGTTTTCCGCTCTAAGTTCAAACAGTTTTCAAATGCATACCTTACTATGGATTCAAAGTCAAATAATTCTTCTCCAAAAAAATCAGCTACTTCAACTCGCTTAAATAAATTTATCGCGAATTCAGGCATTTGCTCCCGTCGCGAAGCTGATATGTTTATCGCAATGGGAATGGTTAAGGTTAACGGCAAAATTGTAATAGAAATGGGTTATCAAGTTCAAAGGGGCGACGATGTTCGCTACGACGGCAGAAGAGTTGTCTCTGATAAACCCGCCTATGTTTTGTTGAATAAGCCAAAAGGTTTTCTTGCTTCTGTCAAAAAAGGAACATACAAAAAAGACGTAATGGAACTTATAAATGGAGCTACTTCTTACAGAATTGACCCGGTTAATTCAATGGATAGAACCTCAACAGGCTTACTTCTTTTTACAAACGACACTGAACTTAAAATTAAACTCAAAAACCCTTCTAGAGGGTTAAATAAGATTTTCCAAGTAGTATTAGATAAGAATTTAGTTCAAACCGACCTTGAGAAGATCCGTGAGGGTATTGTCATAGATAAATTTGACAAAATTGAGGTTGATGCTATAAGCTTTATTAGAGGAGAATCTAAACGAAAAGTAGGTGTTGAACTTTCGACGGAACGTCATCGTGCTATATTTCATGTCTTTGAAAAACTTGGCTACAAGGTAGAGCAAGTTGATCGTGTTGTGTTTGCGCATTTAAATAAAAAAGATTTACCTCGTGGAAAATGGAGACATCTAAATGAGCGAGAAATCAATCTATTTAAAATGATGAAGTAGTACTTTTTTCTGAATCATTTCATACACCAGTATTCCATAAACAAGACCATATTGAAGTGAAATTAAGTAGAAATTTTCATTGAAATTACAGCTTCCATAAGCAGCATAACTCAATGTAACTAATGCGCTCCAAAATAGGGGATATGAATAGTTAGAAAATAATCCAATTGTTACAAGGCTTACAATGTACCAGGGATGAACTGTAGTTGATATAAAAAAGTAGCAACTCAGCATAAGTAACATGCCGTTTATAACAGACTTTGGAGTTTTATTATTTCTTATAAAAGTAAAGCACGCTACAAGTGCAATTATGATATAAGGGGTTACTTTTCCAAACGTTCTTATGATATTATATCCTTTTACTTCATAACCAAGTTTTCTAATGATGTAGTATAAACTCCCGTTAAATTCAAATCGATTAAACCAAAGGCTGATGGTTTTGAGGTAATGCTCAATCCCATCTTGACCTATAAACAAGGGGATAAAAAACATCAATGAACACATTAGTGTGAGCAAGCCGAATAAGACACTTTTCTTTGGTTTTAAGAATTGCCAAAGTAGGGGTAAAATCATTAAAGGAATCAGTTTTAAAGCTATAGAAGCAGCCATAGGTATAAAAGACCATTTCCATTTATTTTCAATAAAAACGTAGTATAAACCTAAAAGGAAAAAAAACATCATTGTCCCTTCCCAATGAAGGTTTCCGATTAATTCTACTATGATTAAAGGATTTAAAAAGTAAAAAGCAATTCTTTTTTCTGGGAGTCCTAATAAGTTTAATAATTTGATTCCAATCCAAAAAACACCTAAATCAGCTAAGATTAAGAGCAGTCGAATGCTCACAATGTTTGCAAGAATAGAATCTCCTCCCAAAATCGATGCTAGATAAAACCCCAATTGATTTAAAGGCGGATAATTAGAATAGTGTTCTGCACTTAAAGTCCCCATTCCGTTATAAAGATCTTGGCTAAATTGGGTTGAAAAAAAAGCTGAACTTTGATTTAAAAAATCAGGCGTAGCTTCATAGGGATTAAGATGGTTGGCGACTAACATTCCATCCCATATAAATCTATAAAAATCTTGAGAAAGTAGGGGAGTTGCTATTAAAAGAATAAGTCTAAATAAGATTCCAATTCCAAGTATCTTTTTTAAAGAATCACAGCTTCTAATTAATAAATAAGTAAAAACAAAAAGGGATAAATATAATGAGACCAGCACAGAACTTTGTTCTCTTACTATTTCGTAGCCAATATAATAATACCCAAATAAACTTATCAAAACAAAAAGGCCTTGAAGAATCTTCATATGGACTTTCTTTCGAAGCATTATGCTTGGGTTTTGAACGAGTTAACAAATACAAATCCAAAGCCAATAAAGAGCATCAAATGAAACGGAAACAAACCAAAATCTCCCTCCTTACCGACAATAAATGCACTATACATTCCAAATAAAAAGTATAAAGCTAATGCTCCTTCAACGATTACATTTTTAGAAACTTTCTTTGTTGTGTATTTATTTTTTTTCCAAGAATCTTTAAATGTTTTTATGTTGAATTTAGGTGTCCTTATAAAGTCACTTCTTTTCCCTCTGTGTCCTTCTAATACAGCGAGTGAGTTGTGGTAAGAGAACCCCATGGCGATGGTGTAAAAGGTAAAAAATATTTTAATATACTCCAAAAAATTCATTAGCCCGCCACCCTTCATGTACCTGTAGAGCACCCAGTAGCAACAAAAAAATATGATAGTACTTACTATAAAAAAACTAGAGAGGTCAAAATACAGACTTAGTTGGCCCCATTCGTTTTTAATGTAAAGCATAGGGATGCTCAATACTCCCACAAAAAATACATTAAGAAACATGGTACTATTAAGTAAATGGAGAATCGAATGTATTTTTGAAGAGCTTTTGACTTCCTTCGATATAATAACTCTTCTAGCCATTTTTTGAAAGTTCTCTGCACCCCCTTTATTCCATCTAAATTGTTGGGAGCGAATAGAACTCATTACAACAGGAAGTTCAGAAGGCGTTTCTACATCCTCAAGATATTTAAATTTCCAATTTTTTAACTGGGCTCTATAACTTAAATCTAAATCTTCGGTTAGTGTATCTCCTTCCCAGTTTCCTGCATCAAGAATACAAGTTTTTCTCCAGACACCTGCTGTTCCATTAAAGTTCATAAAATGACCCTTACTGTTTCTGCCTACTTGTTCTAAAGTAAAATGTGCATCTAGAGCAAAAGCCTGAACTTGTGTAAGAATAGAATAATCTCTATTTATATGAGACCAACGAGTTTGAACAATTCCTATTTCTTCATTCTCAAATTGTGATACTGTTTGCAAAAGCCAATTAGATTGAGGTAAAAAATCAGCATCAAAAATTGCAATAAACTCTCCTTTAGCTGATGTTAAACCCTCTTTTAGCGCTCCTGCCTTAAACCCTACCCGGTTTTTTCTTCTAATTTGGACAATGTCAAGGCCATCAATTTTTAGATCTTCAACTAATCCACGAGTAAGTTCAACAGATTCGTCTGTAGAGTCATCTAGAACTTGAACCTCTAGCTTTTCACGGGGATACTCTATTTGATTTATGCATTTTAGCAAACGTTCCATAACATAAAGTTCATTGAAAACAGGGAGTTGAATGGTGATGAAGGGAACGGATTCTGGTTTAGTTAGATCTAGAAGAGGATGTTTTTCTTTTTTCTTTTTGTACTGAACATAATTCCAAAGTAAGTTCAGTTGAGAGAGACTATAGAACAGCACTAGAATTAAAGATATTGAATATACAATCATTAGAAGAACAGAAAGATATAGCCAAATTTTTTCCATTTATTTAAATATGTAATGTTTGAAAATCCACCCTATGATTTTGATTCCCGCAAAGATAGTCCCTTTTAAGGTACCTGAAACTTTAGACACGCCTATTCTTTTACGATAATTAACCTTAATCTCTTTGTAAGGAATTTTCTTATCAAGAACCTTTAATTGCATTTCAACAGTCCACCCATAAGTTTTATCAGACATTTTAAGATCAATTAAGGTATTCCATCGAATTGCTCTAAATGGACCAAGATCTGTAAAGTCAGATTTATAAAGAATTTTCATAAGAAAGCGAGCCAGCCAATTTCCAAAAACTTGCTGAGGCGTCAGAGATCCTTTTTCCCTCAATTCTTTAGCTCTTGCTCCAACTACAAAATCTATATTCTCTTTTTGAATTGGAGCAATAAGATGAATAATCTCTTCGGGAAAATCTGAAAAATCTCCGTCTAAAAAAACAACAACATCAGGGCTGATTTTTTTTTGCCTTAGGTAGTCAATTCCCTTAAGGCAGGCATACCCATATCCACCCCTTTTTTCAAATAAAACTGTAGCCCCCGAATCTTTAGCAACCTGAGCGGTGTTGTCTGTAGAATTATTATTTACAACAATAATTTCATTAACAATATTTGGAATAGCACGAACTACAAGTCCGATCGAATCTTGCTCGTTATAAGCTGGTATTATAACTTTAATATGTTTCATATAATAATTAAAACTGCTATTATTAAATAAACGACAGCTTTTGAATTCTTCTTTTAAGCCAAAAGGACATTTTTATTTAAGCGTATTTCCTAGAGGGAATTCTGGAGAAAAAGTTCTGTTTTCAAGAGGCCCATTTTCAAGTTTCAAAACACCTCTTGGACAAACCGCCGAGCAAACTCCACATCCTACACATGAAGACCTAACAATATCTTGACCTTTTTGAGCATAAGCACGAACATCTATTCCCATTTCACAATACGTAGAACAGTTACCACAAGAGATGCACTGACCTCCGTTAGTTGTTATTCTAAACCGGGATTTGAATCGTTGAACTAAACCAAGATACGCTGCTAAAGGACATCCAAACCTACACCAAACCCTATTCCCGAAAATAGGATAAAAACCAGTTCCAATTACACCTGCGAATATAGAACCAATTAAAAAACCATATATATTTTGAATCGTTTGCGTCTTAATACCCAACACCGCTTGAGATCCAGAAAAATAAGAGTATAATGTAAATCCAGTCATTAGTAAAGAAAAAGCAAGAACCCCATGAACCATCCAACGTTCAAATTTCCATGCTCCAATAGATTTGTTTGAAAGGTGTCTAAAAGGATCGCCAAGAGTTTCTGCTAATCCGCCACAACCACAAACCCAAGAACAATACCACCTCTTTCCAAAGAAATAAACCATTACAGGAACAATTACTAAAGTCAATACAATTCCCCATACAAGAATGAATAATCCAAATCCACCACTTTCAATTAAACTGTTTAAATTCCAACTAAAGAAAAAGTCATAGTCAAGAGGAAATGCATTTTTAAAGTCATACCAAGGTTTTTCAAAGCGCACTAAAATTTCAGGAATTAAAAAGGCAAAAACAATCTGAAAAAATAGAACAGAAGTAGTTCTCAGAATTTGATATTTATTATTTCTGTATTTAATATACATCCTAACCGCCATAACAGTCATAACAGTACAATATAAAAATCCATACAAAAACCATTGACTTGCTAAGTTGCCGCTCAGACTTTGACTAAAGGGATCTACAATGTAAGTCCAATTGATAATGTAATCCGGGAAGAAATAAAGTAACACATAAAATGCAACTAGGAAGATGAAAACAAACCACCCTAAGTAACCCTTGTTTGTAGTAGAATTGAAATAAATCCCATTATTTTTTATTCCTGGGGGACCCAAGGTAATAACATTAGGAATAATGTAGAGTAATGACCCAAAAATCCCTAACCCAAATGTTAGAAACCAAAACAAACCCTTGTTTTCTTTAATTGGTCCAGAACCAGCTTCTTTAGCTATTTGATAAGAAAAACTGTGCGGTTTATCCCAAATCACTTTATTCCATTCTTTGTTTTTTTTATGAGAAGCATTAGATTTTTCTAGTGCACTGATTATCGTTGATGAGAATTTAAAAGGGCCTGAAAATTTTTTATCAATAATAGTGGTATTGATGTTTTCAATAAAGAGTTTACTCTTAATGCCTTTGTCGGAGATTACTTTTTCAAATTGCTCAGAACTTAACTCATAATCCCCTAGGAAAACCAGAGCGCAAAATAAAGTAAGTCCAATTAAAAAAATCCCGAGACCTAGCTTTTGAATTGTTTCTGTCATTTCGCTATTTTTGAATTAAATATTCTTGTCCAACTTTTCTTTTTCAACTTAATTTTCGTGTTATAATCTTGGTTAAATTTAGACAGTATTTCTTTCTCGTAGGATTTGAAAAATTCGGAATCAAAATTACAATCTCCTAAATGCTCCATTACATGAAAAACAGTACTTTCGTTATTGAGCATTTGATTAAAAATTTCATGACGCATCCGTATTCCAAAAGTATTGATTCCTAGGAAAAGATTCGAATCTTTATGGAAAGCAATTGTTACAGCAATTTCTTTCTCTAAGTCTTCCCAATGAAAATGAATTTCAGGTTCTTGAGGATGAGCAGAAACAACTCCATAGGTTTGATATTCAATATCAAAAAATTTGGCGCTATTAAACCAATGTCCTGGATGATATGCTGTTTTTTCCCCTGTTAGTGTTTGAGCTACAGTCTCTCCCATCATACGTCCTGTATACCAAACAGCCTCAATAGCTCTTCTGTTCTCTAAAGGCTCTTGTTGTTCTGCACAATCTCCAACGGCATAGATGTTAGGTTCGCTTGTTTCTAAGTATTTATTTACAAGAATACCCCGATTAGATGCAATGGTTGTGTTTTTAATAAAATCAATATTTGGTCTAACCCCAGCAGTAAGACCAACAAACTGACATTCAATAATTTCTCCAGAGTCAGTTCGTATTGCTTTCGCTCTTCCGTTTTCATCTTCTAAAATTTCACTTAAATTGGTATTAAGGCGAAGATCAATTCCTTGAGATAGTATGTGTAAATTTATCATTTCCGAAGCTCCCTTAGGGAGTACATTGTTCCAGAAACTTTCTTCTCGGACTAAAAAAGTCACTTTTTTACCTCTAGCGTGAAGCATTTCAGCCAATTCAATTCCAATGAGTCCACCGCCAACAATAACGGCATGATCAATAGTGTTGCTTAATGATTCTAAGCTTTCAAGGTCCTGTTTAGAGTATAAACCCTGAACTCCTTTCAAGTTTTCTCCAGGCCATCCAAATTTGTTAGGTACAGATCCAGTTGCTAGTATTAGAGAGTCATAAGATAAAATTGATTCGTTTGAAAGTGATATTGTTTTTTCTTTAGGGTCAATTTCAGTAACGGTTTCTTTTAGTAAATTGAGTTTATTCTTTTTCCAAAAATGATTTTCATAAGGCTTTGTGTGTTCCCACTTCATGTGCCCCATATAGATATACATTAGCGCAGTTCTAGAGAAAAAGTAGGTGCTTTCTTTTGAAATTATTAAGATGGGTTTGTTTGATTTTTTTCTAATATGTCTTGCAGCAGTAATGCCTGCAATTCCGTTTCCGATAACAATAATAGGCGGGGCGTTCATCTGTTGCTATTTGATTACAAGATACTTTTTTTTATGTTGTTATAAAAAAGGACTACATTTATAAAACCAAATTTTATTAACCCTTAACCTATCTACTTATGTTTTATTTATGTTTGCTAGTTTCGGCTGCTGCTGCGTATGCTTTTTTTAGAAGTTATTATCCTAATTTTAAAGGAGCAAAAGATTTATTTTCCATCTTAGGATTTTTATTGATTTTCACAATCAGTTCATTTTTTTTTAGTTTAATTATTTTCATTCCCTACTTTATGCTTTATTAATAGGGCTATTTAAAGTCATTTGACTTGTATATCTTTAGTCTGTGATTTTAAGGAAATTTTTACTTTTAACTCTTGGCTTATTAATTCTCTGTCCTGCCAAAAATTGGGGGCAAAAAATCAATGGGCTGAGCTTTGTTGGGACTCGAATCAATGTGAACAAAGAGCATATTGATCCGGTAAAAGAAACTGCTGCAAACTGGGTTGCTCTTATGCCTTATGGCTATATGAATTCGGCTCAAGATTCATCTATTAAATTTGATTTGTCCTGGCAGTGGGCTGGCGAGACAAAAAGAGGCATTAATCAGACGGTTCCTTTTTTTTATAATGATGGAATTGAAATTATGCTCAAACCCCATATTTGGATTCGAGGTGGAGTTTTTACTGGCACAATAGCATTTGAATCTGATGCTGCCTGGAGTCAATTCCAAAAATCCTATAAAGAGTTCATACTTCATTTTGCTCAAGTTGCCAAAGATTCTAATATTGCTCTACTTTGTATTGGAACAGAATTACAGTCTTTAGTTGCCTACGACCCTCAATTTTGGTTTGAGTTAATCGATGATGTTAAAAATATTTATACGGGCAAACTGACTTATGCAGAAAATTGGGATCAATATCATAAAGTACCCTTTTGGAGTAAATTAGACTATGTTGGTATTGATGCATATTTTCCCTTAAAATCAGGAATCAATCCCTCTTTGGAAGAACTGATAAGCCTTTGGAAACCATATGTCCAAGATTTAAAAAATTTCTCTGAAAAAGAAAATCGCAGCATTCTTTTCACTGAAATAGGATATAGAAGTATCCATAGATCTACAGTAAAACCATGGGATTATAGCGTCAGAGAACAACCGTATAATGGAAAAGCACAGGCTGATGCTTTAGAGGCTATGTTTTTGAGTTTTCAGGAAAAAAACTGGTGGGCTGGAGGGTTTATTTGGAAGTGGTTTCCTGATCATGCTAACTCTGGTGGTGTTTCGGACACAACCTTTTCGCCACAGAATAAACCTGCTGAAGACATAATAAAGCGTTATTTCACGAATTTAGAGTAGTAGGTATAGAGTCTCTCGGGAGCCATTCCGATAACCCGCATTATATGAATTATCATGAAATGAAATTGTAACCTTAATACTCCATTCTCTTTGAAGCGACGTGCTGAAGTTAGTACATCATAAGGCAAAACACAAAACGAAGTTTGTTTATAAATACGGTCAATAAGTTCCCCATCTTCACAAATAAGATAATTCTCGTTAAAGCCTTTTAATTCATCAAATAACTCTTTCAGAATGAATAAAGATTGATCTCCACCACGGCAAAATCGATTATTATATTTACTTGAAAATGCTGCAAAGTTTAAAGCCCAATGTGAGTCTGAAAATTTCAGTCTAAATGATCCTACTTTTTTCGATTGGCTAACGGTGTTTAATATCAATTTATCAAAATTGTTAGGGGGTAGGGTGTCGGCATGTAAAAAATACAATATTGGAGATTTAGCAATTCTAGCACCTTCGTTTTGCTGATGTGCTTTTCCTTTGTTGGTTTGAATATAAGTATATCCTTTATTATTTTTTAACCATTCAACACTTCCATCTTCGCTTCCGCCATCAACAATAATGATTTCATTTTCAAAAAAAGAAAGCTCTTTTAATGAATTTATTAATTTTTCAAGCTGGTCAAATTCATTTAAAACAGGAACAATAATGGAGATGTACTCGCTATTCATTTAGTTTCCAGTTGTATTCTTGATATTTTATTTTAGCCTTGTCATTAAAGCTTTTTTCAGAATATTTTTGAATAAAAGAAATACGTTCTTTTTTAGATCCAAAGTCTTTTGAAAACCACAAGAATATCCGGGACAAATTTATTCTATCCCTAGAAAACTGATTCTTAGAGGGGTCATTAATAAAGTTCGAAGTAACTGCTTCAAGTTGTTTCGGAATTTTAGAAGCTACAAAGGCCTCATTTAATAATTTAGGACAAGATTCTGAAGCACAGTTTATGGCAAAATGAATTCTTGGGTCTCCCATCTTCCTCAAGACTTCATGTTCGATTTTATTTAGAGTAAATTCTTTGTTGGGTAGTTTAAGACTTGCGCTATCCCAAGGATCTTTAATTTCTTTAATGCTTTCTAAGGGATAATTATCTAGAATTAATTTTACGGTAATTGCATTATATGCATTTATAAAATATGCTAAAGAGTCATTTCTGTCCCAATAATTTGCTGGAGATTTTTGTTCAAGAAGTTTAATGTATTTGTTTAAAGCATCTTTATTTTTATTCCAACTACTGTAATCTACTATTCCATCTTCAGAAACATATTTTTGAAGTAAAACATTCCAGCTAGAATGGAGTCCTTTGTCCTGATTGAGTCCTGTCTCAGAATTGGGTTTAAAACTAATTAAACCAATAGAAAGAAAAAATGTTATAAGTAGGTATTTCATCGAATTATTATTTAGCAACAACCACCTCCATCGTAGTGAAAAGTCGATTCACTTATGAAAATATCGTTTCTATTTAGGTTTGTGAATGCTCCAGCGGTTTTGTCGCAAATTGCTAAAGGCTGATTTTGAAGTAAAATATGTCCTTTTTTATCATCAAATAAGTCATCATCTCCATAGTATATTGCCGTTTTACCAGTAAAAACACAAGGACCATCTTCTGGCATTGGATCTTTAATTGCACAAACTTCAACACTTTCAATGTATATAGATTCTTCAGTAGGGTAGTGCTTAGGGTCTAATATTCTATAGGGTCTTCTTGCTCTAATTTCGATTGTGCCAAATCCCACTTCTGTTAGCATATTTACATAAGCAGCTAAAGGAATTGACCCCGACAAGCATAAAGCTCTTAGTCGTTCATCTTCTCTTAGGGTTTCATTCATTGGTTGCTCACAGGTAGGATCACTCATTACTAGGCGTCCGTGAGGTTTTAATACCCGATACATCTCTTCTAGAGCTTTTTTAAGTTCTTCCATTTTGAAGATGTTAAAAAGACAATTTTGTGCAGCTACATCTATACTTGCATCTTTAACAGGGAGGTTTAGCGCATCTCCTTTTTTTAGAGTTACATACTCAGATTTGAACCAGTCGTTTTGATTTTCGGCAAGAATAAAATTTTTCCGAGAGGCTTCAAGCATTTCGTCTACTACATCAATTCCAATAACACCTTCTTTTTGTCTTGAGAAGTAAGAAAACTGAAGCAGCTCCATACCACCTCCAACTCCTACATAAAGGATTTTTGGATTATTAACTAGGTCACGAGGATGAACCGTAGATCCGCAACCGTAATTCATTTCTTGCATTATGGTAGGGATTTTAAGTCCTGGAAACTGCCATATTGGAGTTGTAGTACAGCATAAACCAATATCAGGTGTTAGTGCAGCTTCTTTGTAAACGTCTTTTGTTACTTCTAAATAACTCATTGTTTGTTTTTTAAAGAGATGAAATCAAATGTTTGATTAGTATAATCAAAGACTGTTCCGCTTTTTTGGCCATAGCCATTATATCAGGAATGTCTATAGGCTTTAAATTTTCGGGATCACAAACATCGGTCAAAACAGATAATGCTATACAATCCATTTCCAGTTGATTTGCTACTATAACTTCTGGAACTGTAGACATACCAACGGCATCTGCTCCGATTATTTTAAGGTATCGATATTCTGCTTTTGTTTCCAACTGAGGCCCTACTACAGCAGCGTAGGTTCCGGTATGAAGTATTATGTTTTCTTTGTTGGCAATTTCTTTTACTTTTTGACGCATGGAAACAGCATAAGGTTCACTCATATCTACAAAACGGTTGCCTAAATCATGAATTCCTTTCTCAGCTAGAGGAGAGCCTCCCTGTAGGTTAATGTGGTCTTCGATCACCATAATTTCCCCTTTATTGAATTTCAAATTAACTGCGCCAGCCGCATTACTTAGAATTATTTTTTTCACACCAAGTGCATGAAGAATTCTAACAGGGTAAGTAATTTCAAAAAAATTATAACCTTCATAAAGATGAAATCGACCTTGGAAAACAAGTACTTTTTTTAAGTTAAGTGTACCATAAATAAGTTTCCCGCTGTGGTATTCAACCGTTGACGTTGGAAAATGTGGGATTGATTCGAAAGGGATTTTTTTTTCAACACTAATATGTTCTACTAGATCTCCTAATCCGGTTCCAAGTATAATGCCTATGCAACCGGATTCAATTTCCAGCTGCTCAAGAAATTCAACGCTTTCGTCAATTCTATTTTTCATAGATATCATGTGTCAAGGAGTTTTAAGAGTTTTGGAAATGAACAAAGGTCCGTATAGTTGTCAATGTCGTTTTTATAATCAAGTTTAACAACTTTTTTGTTTTTAAAGCTTTGCATAGTATCTTTTAGAACACTAGAAGTCCCCCATTTTTTATTTTCGAATACTTCAGTTGTCCACTCAGAAAGACCTAAAAGATAATACCCGCCATCTGTTGCAGGGCCAATTACTCCTGCATTACTTTCAAGAGCTTTAAAAGCCAAATTGATGTCTTTCATTTCTAAGTCCCAAAGATCTGTTCCGATTATTACAATTTCCAGAAAGCCTTGACTAAAACCTCTCTTAAAAGCATTTTCCATTTTTTCTCCAAGAGTATTTCCGACTTGAATGTTTTTGTCAGAGACATTGCCTTCCCATACATCTCCTACTTCTATGTATTCAGAATAGTAAAGACTTTTATGTAGGTCTAACCCTTCAATTGTTTCTGCGGTTTTTTGAAGTAATTTTTTATATATAAAAAGCGCTTTCTCATCACCAATAGATGCTGCTAATCGGGTCTTAACTTTTGAAAGAACTGGATTTTTAGCAAAAATAAGTAGTAATTTTTTATCCATAAAATAGATTTTAAGCAATACTGCCTTGACAGCTACTTCCTGCGCCAGCAGTACAGCCGTAGCAATGTTGAGAGAGCCTAATTTTTCTGTCGTCAAGGGCGGTAGAATTAAATTCACTAATATGAGCAATTGTAGAGTCTACTTTTAAATCAAGCATCTGATTAAAATCACAATCAAATAAAAACCCTTCCCAGCTTACAGAAATGGTATTGGTACACATCACCTTTCCAACTGCAGAAGGATTAAAAGCATCAACAAGTGCATGCATGTATTCTTCGTAATTTTCTGATGCAATAAGGTAATCCAAGAATCGGCTAATGGGCAGATTAGTTATCGTAAAAAGCAGGTTAAATTTTATATTAAAATCCTCGTCTAATGCCTTTTTAAAATCTAGCTCTAGAGCTTTTTGGTCTCCAGGTAAAAATGCACCCGAAGGATTGTAAACCAAGTCTAATTGAAGTTCACTATTTGGTAATCCAAATCCAACAGCATTCAGCATCTGTAAAGCTTTAATGGACGAGTCAAAAACGCCATCGCCTCGTTGTCGGTCTGTTTTATTTCTTTTGTAAAAAGGTAGTGATGAGATCACATGAATTTTATGTTCAGCAAAAAATTCAGGAAGGTCGTTATACTTTTTGTTTGCAAGAATAATCGTCAGATTTGAACGTACAATTATTTCTTCAACCTCTGTTTTTCTTATTTTTTCAACAAACCATCGAAATTGAGGGTGCATTTCGGGAGCTCCTCCTGTTAGGTCAACCGTATTTATTTTACTATTTCTTAAAACCTGTAAAATCTGTTCCATGGTTTCCTGTGTCATTATTTCTTTTCTATCAGGTCCAGCATCTACGTGACAATGAGAACAAACTTGATTACACATATAACCCACGTTAATCTGAAGTATTTCTAATCCTTTTGGACGAACTTGTTGAATATTACTGTTTTTTACCTTTTCCTTAAAAGTAGGAAGTGTACCATCTTCAAAAATTCCGCCATTTAAAATTTCAAGTTGTTTTTCAGTTTGAGCAAGCGAATCTTGCCGAGATTTAAGAGATTTTATTTTCATATTACATGCTCAGTTGATCGTGTCTATTCATCATTTGAACGCCATGAACTAATGCCGCACCAGCTTTTATTGCTGCGCCTACATGAACGGCTTCTATCATTTCTTCTTTTTCAATCCCTCTTTGTAAGCCGTCTTTGGTGTACGAATCAATACAATAAGGACATTGTATTACATGCGATACAGCAAGTGCTATTAATGATTTTTCGCGAGCAGATAATGATCCTTCTTCAAAAACACTGTTATAATAGTCAAAAAACTTCGATCCTAAAGCTTCGTTCCATTCCTTTATTTCTCCAAATTTCTTGAGATCCTCTGGCTGATAATAACTTTTTTTCATTTATTGATAGAGTTGAGTTTGTTGAAACTAAAGATAGACATAAAAAGTAAATTATAAAGCTTAAATATTTGTATGTTTGTCTACTTAACAGCTCCATATTTTGTTTATTATAATATATTTACATACTTTGCCTTTATTAAAGGTGTATTGGTTTTTAAAATCAAGTACAGTAACTATATTTCAAATGATCCAAGCAGTTGAGGGCAATTATAAATGGGCTATTCCTTTGATTGTCAGTAATTTCATTACTATTTTACTGATGTTTTTCTTTACTAAAGACCGCTCTCAGCAAGAAATAGCATTCCAACAACAAATAGCTAAACTAGAAGCATTTTCATTACGGGCACAAATGAATCCTCATTTCATATTCAATGCTCTTAATGGTGTTTAAAGTGTTATGATTCTTCAGGGGGAACAGATGGCTAATAAATATTTAGGAATTTTTTCTAAACTGCTCAGGTTTACTATTGAAATGACTAATACAGAAATGATTTCCTTGGAAGATGAGTTAGCTTATATAGGAGCATATGCTGAATTACAAAATATGCGTCAACAAAACACATTTACTTTTAATGTTAAAATGGACAACTCATTAGATATTACCAAGTGTTTTTTGCCTACAATTTTACTTCAACCGCTAATTGAAAATGCAATAATTCATGGAATTACTCCACTAAAAGAAAAGGGCGTAATTAATTTAGTTATTCAAAAGAAAGATAACAATTTGATTCTTAAAGTTGAAGATAATGGTGTTGGAAGAAAAGAATCAGCTCGATTAAAAAAAGCAAGAAAAGGGGTTATGCATAAGTCTTATGCTAATCAGATCATGAAAGAACGAATTGATATTTTTAATTATCTCCAGGAATCTAAAACTAATTTTTATATGGAAGACTTGTATCCTAATGAAAAATATACCGGAACAAGATCAACATTAACAATGCCTTTTAGAGATAAAAAAATAGGCATCCTAAATAAAATTTGATGAACAAATTAAGAGCGATTTTGATAGATGACGAAAAAAACAACTTGGACTTACTGTCTCACTTTGTTAAAAAATACTGTTTAGATGTCGAGATTGTTTCCGAATGTTTAACTTATCAGGATGCTCTTATAGACATTGATGAGCTTAAGCCTGATTTGCTTTTTCTTGATATAGTTTTAGATGAAAATACAGCTTTCGATTTATTGAAGGAAGTTAAATTCAAAAAGTATAACATTATTTTCACAACGGCTTATGATGAATATGCAATTAATGCATTTAAATATAATACGGCTGATTACTTATTATAACCAATCTTAATTGATGATTTAATCACCGCGGTAGGAAAAATCAACATCCGATCCAAAGCAATGGATTATTTACATTCTTCTCAGATTACAAATCTTTCGAATTCTGTCTTAGGAAAACATCCTATGAACTTTTTGACGATTTCAGGTGCAGATAGAATTGACTTTATTGACCCTGCCGAAATTATTTATATGCAATCTAATGGGAGATATACGGAATTTATTTTATCGGATAGCAATCGTAAGGTTTTAGCGTCAAAGTCTTTAGGTGAGTTTCAAGGACTTTTAAATCCATCTTTGTTTTTTAGAATTCACAACACCTATATAGTCAACCTGAAACACTTGTTGAATATTAATAAAAAGTCTGGAAATTATTGTGAAATGACTAACGGAAATTCATTACCTATTTCTAGAAGGCGTTACGAAGGTTTGATGAAGTATTTAAGAAATGCCTAAAGGCTATTTTCTTTATTCTTCTTAGCTAGAAGTTGTTAAAAACTAAACTATTTTATAATTATGATTTCAGGAATTTGGATAACATCTGCCGAGTATTATGATGAAAACAATAAGTTTTTTAAACAATGGACTTGGAGTGATATAAAAGTTCAATCTATTTTTGAAATTTCTGAAGCTTTATTAGCGATAAAGCAAGATCATCTCGATTTTGTGTTTATTGAAGAAGGTTTTTTTGAAGAAAATAAGATTAAGTTTATTGAAATATCTCAGCAAATTAAATGTTTGTGGGTTGTCAAAATTTGCAATAAAAACATCGACATAGAGCATGAGATTCAACCATTTTTTTACAAAAATATTGAACGCCCATTGTTGCAAAAAGATTTTGAAATTCTGTTGTTACAAGTCTTAAAGTTTAAATCTGAACATAAAATCAGAGCGCTACTCGATCAGAAAAATTCCTATATAATCCCAGAGTCAAATGAGTTGTCAAAGATACCAATAATTAAGATCGATGATCTAAGAAGTGTAAGAAAAACAAAAAGCGGAATATTAATTCAATTCATAGACGGGTTGTCGTATAATTATAAAACCAGTTATAATACTTTTTTTAAGCTTACCAGAACTTACTCAAACATATTTGAAATTGTCCCTGATTTATTAGTAAACCTAGAGAATCTAGAAAGTTTAATTCTTGATGAAACCAATGATGAATATGTGTGTGATTTAGGAACAGAAAAGAGTATTATACTGTCTTTAGAGCAAAAAGAACAATTGTTTTCTCACATCACATGTTTTTCATAAATCTCTTTCAACCTCTAATTTTTGAAGATATACCCAGAATATAATCTTCTTTATACTCCTGAATAAATTTTTCATTAAAAATTTCCTTGCCAAAGATTTCATGACTTAAAAAAATATTTTTCAAGTCAATTGTTAGATAGTTTTTTAAAAAATATTTAGATTTCGGTTTATAACTGTAATGCCAAGGTTCATATTGAAATCCTTTACGTAAACTATCTTTAGGATAAGCTAGAAAAAACCCATACGAGTTTGCATTAGCATCCATCCAAGACTTCAGAGCAGCGTAGGGACCCTCTCCCTCAAATAAGTTGGCCAAAAGAACATCTCCATCTACTTTTGGTTGAGCAGAGATTAGATCAATTTCTGTTCCCCAATGGTGTCTAGATGTCCCAGGTATTGTTGAGTATTCCGTTATTTTTTTAATGTTTTCTAATGGATCCATTCCTTCTTTTGAATTGATTTCAAACTTTCTGTTCCATATAGCAAGTTGTCTATCAAAACTTCGATAGCTTGAAACAACTTTAAGTTCAAACCCATCTTTCGCTGCAGCAACTTTCATTTTAATATATGCATCTGCAGCTTCTTTTATAAGATCATATCCTTGTCCATATAGAGTTGGAGTTCCTTGTCCTGTGAGTAAAAGAATTTCGTTTTTAGATAATGATTTTTCTTGAGCAATAGAAACACCCGATGTGTTTATGATAAAAAGAAATAATATAATTCGATAAGCATTCATAGGTTTATTTTTTTAAAAAAACATTGATGTTTACCAATTAGAGGAACTTCAAAAGCTGCTCCAATTTCTGTATAATCAAGCTTAGTATAAAATTGATTTGCATTTGTTCTAGCATTTAGCCAAATGGTGTTGCAGTTTATTTGTCTCAAAAAGTTTTCGGCATGAAGCATTAATGCTTTTCCATACCCCTTTTGTTGTAAATGCCCCTGTATAGCTACACCTCTTATCTGATAATTTTTTCCAGTATAAAAATGACAGCCATTAGTTAGATAGCAAGAGATTACTCCAACCAGCTTGTTATTTTCAAAAGCTCCAAAATGGATTGTTTCAGTTTGTTCATCACCATCAAACTTACAGCTTTCTATTGGGCGACCTACCCTTAAAACCTCATGCCTTATAGGATATGTTTCGCTGCTTGATATGCTTTTGATTTTTAGAGAAATATTCATTTGATGTAAAAATATAAAATCATAGGGAGAACTACTTTAGATGCTCTAATTATTAATAAATAATCTCACTTTTTGTAACTTTCGGTATTATTTCTCAACTATGGATATACATTTTCAAATCATACAAAAAGAGTTTATTTCAGAAATAATTCCTTTAATACAGGAATTTACTGACAATAAATTTCCTAACGATATACTTGAGATACGTTTTAATGAAATGTTTACCCAGAATTATGAGTGTATAGGTGTTTTTAAAGGGGACATGCTCATTGGCTTATGTGGTCTATGGTTTCAAACTCGACATTATGCTGGTAAAAGTTGTGAGCCTGATCATGTATATATTCAGCCGGAATATCAAGGGCTTGGTCTTGGAAATAAAATGTTTGATTATGTCGAGAGATATTGCAAAGAAAAAGGGTGTGAATCTCTGGAACTCAACACCTATGTTCAAAACACCTCCTCCCATAAATTTTATTATAATTTAGGTTACAAAATCTTAGGCTATCATTTTTTTAAAGATTTATAAAGAAGTACTATATTAGCTGATAATAAGCGAGAGTAGCTCAGTTGGTAGAGCGTCAGCCTTCCAAGCTGAATGTCGCCGGTTCGAACCCGGTCTCTCGCTCAATTTTTTAGATTAATTTCACCATTTAATGTTAGGGTTTACTTGCTTTAAGTTAATGTTAACAGCTCTTTCGCCAAGCTTAGAAATTATTTTTTATTTTTAAACCATGAAGATTAAACTTCTTGTATTTATGTTGCTGTGCTCTTTCTTTAATTTTGGGCAGGAAAGCAGAACTCTATTAAAAGGTAGATTGTTGTATAGAAATAGCAATGTAATTGCTGCTAATGTTATAAATAACACTGCGCAATCCAATACCATTACAGATGGCGAAGGTGGCTTTGAGATCTCAGTAAGGGTAGGAGATGAGCTGGTATTCTCATCAGTACAATACAAAATCAGGAGTGTTAAAATAACCCCAGAGATAATCAAACTCAAGCGCTTAGTTGTATCTATAGATGAACGGATTAATGTTTTGGACGAAGTTGTAGTGGGGCCAGAAAATCAGCAGAAATTTCTGGATATGAAGAAAGAAGAATTTAAACGTGTGGATTATACCCAAGATAAGTCTACTAAATTAATAAATAGAGCAGCCGATGATCGTCAGTTAGCCAACGGAATTAATTTTGTTAATGTTGCCAAATTATTAATTAAAGTTCTTTCAAAAACCCCAGAGAACACAGAGAAAAAGTTAATTCCAAGTGAAGTGCTTCCATATCTTTTTGAAGCTCAATTTTTCATTCAAGATTTAGGGTTAACAATAGCGGAAAAAGAAGGATTTTTAGAGAAAATGGATCAAGTTTTACCTACAGATAAACTTTTTAAACAAAACATGGAATTCGAGCTAATTGACTACCTTGTTAAGATGAGTGATGAATATAAGTCTGAAATCAGGTGAGAACTTTGTTATCATTCTTTTTTTGTTTTATAATTTCAGCAAGTTCAATTTACGGTCAGCAATTTAAGTTGCTCCGTGGAAAAGTTTCTAATGATGATTTATCATTATCGGGGATTCATGTTGTAAATACCTCTAGGGTAAATGCAGTTATTACTGATTCTGAAGGATTTTTCGAAATATCTGTTAAAATAGGAGAGCGATTAAAGTTTTCGGGAATTCAATACAAAACAAAAGACCTTCTGATTGGTGAAGCCATTTTTTATTCTGAATTTGTAACAGTATACTTAGAACCTTTTGTAAATGAGCTTGATGAAGTAATTGTAAAACCAAATAGCTTATCGGGAAATTTATCTTCTGATTTAGCAAGTGCAAATATTCCAAAAACAATTAACTTCGATGATGTAGGTATTCCTGGTTACAAGGGAAAAAGAGAAGAAAAAATTCCTTCGATTCAGCAAATGGCATTAAGTTTAGCCTTAGTTCAAGTTGATGTTGAAGCAGTTTATAAATATGTTTCGGGATATTACAGAAAGCTTAAATTAAAGAGAAAACAGGATAAAGAGTTTCAAACCATGTTAAAAGTAATTCAGTTTTATGGTTTGTATTTTTTCTCAGAGAACTATAATCTTGAACCCGAGGAGGTCTATGATTTTGTTTTAGGATGCAAAGAAAATACCAGTCTTTTATTACTCTTTAATCAAAATAGACATGATGAGGTTGTAAAGACTTTTTCCAGATATTATATAACTTATTCCCAATTAGATGTTTCAAATTAAATTATTCTCATCACTTTTATTGGGGTGGTTTCTTTATACTGCCTCATACTTTAACACCCATGAATATTATGTGTCAAGTACAGATGTTGTTTATGTAGCAAAAAATAAGCACATCCAAATCACTACACGAATATTTATTGATGATATTGAAGCTTATTTTAATTCAAGGTCTAACAGCAAGATACAGTTGCAACCTGATTTGAATGAGGATCAAATTGATAGTTTAACTCAAGTTTTCTTCAATAAAAATTTCAATTTAATTTTCGATAATAAAGAATTAAAGATTAATTACTTAGGCAGAAAATATAAAGAAGATCAACTTCTCATTTTTGCTGAAGCCCTAGCAATAGATGAGCCTTCTAGCTTTGAAGTTAATAATACAATCCTAACTCCGTTTAGAAAAGGTCAGCAAAATATAGTTCATTTTAAAGCTGAAAATTTCAAAAAAAGTTTTTTGATGGATGCCTCTAAAACAATTTTGATACAACTTTGGAATCATTAATCTAAAAAAAAACATTATTTTTAAAAAAACATAAATTTTATAACAACTATATGAACTACAAATCATCATTTTTAGCGTTTGTTTTTATTTTTTCAGGAGCTCTTTTTGCTCAAGAAGACACTCAGGCTAAAACACAAGCCGGTCACAAAAACAACAATAATTTTAAGCAGCTCTATGAAGAGTTTGCTACCCCAAATAATTTCAGAACTGCTTCTGGAGCTCCAGGGTCTGAATACTATCAGCAACAGGTTGATTATGTAATGGATATTGAATTGGATGATGCAAACAAAAAACTTTATGGTTATGAAACCATTACGTATACAAACAACTCTCCTGATAACCTTTCTTATTTTTGGGTTCAATTAGATCAGAATATTCGTCAAAAAGATGCTCCTGCATTAGAAAAAAACGGATCTGGTGTTGCACCCCTGAAGCAAGTAGAAAGTTTTGTAAGTGATAACATGAATGGCCCTTTTGATGGTGGATTTAATATTGAGTCTGTAAAAGATGTAAATGGTAAACCACTGCTTCACATGATTAATCAAACCATGATGCGAGTAGAGTTACCTTCAGGATTGAAGAGTGGCGAACAATTTGTTTTTTCTATCAAATGGTGGTATAATATAAATAATCACGTTACAAACGGTGGAAGATCAGGTTTTGAGTATTTTTCAGAAGACGACAACAGAGCTTATGTGATTGCACAATTTTTCCCAAGATTAGCAGTGTATAATGATGTTGAAGGATGGCAAAACTATCAGTTTTGGGGTAATGGAGAATTTGCTCTTAATTTCGGTAATTATGAAGTTAATATAACGGTACCTGAAGACCATATAATGGAAGCTACAGGAGAATTACAGAACCCTAAAGATGTACTTTCTCGCAAGGAAATGCAACGCTACAAAAAAGCACAAAACACTTTTGATAAGCCTGTCATTATTGTTACTCAAGAAGAGGTAGAGGCAAAAGAAAAAATTAAAGCAACCAAGAAAAGTACTTGGAAATTTAAAGCTGAAAATGTTCGTGATTTTGGATTTGCTACATCTAGAAAATTTATCTGGGATATGATGGCGGTTAAAGTTGGAAGTAAGAATGTAATTGCAGCTTCTTTGTATCCAAAAGAAGGAAATCCTTTATGGGAAGAGTTTTCAACGGTTGTAGTTGCGCATACCTTAGAAGTGTACTCTAAATTTACATTTGACTATCCTTATCCAAAAGCTGTGTCTGTTCATGCTAAAAGCCAAGGGATGGAGTATCCAATGATCTGTTGGAATTACGGAAGACCTAACAAAGATGGAACCTATTCTGATCGAGTTAAGTACGGAATGATTAGCGTTATAATTCACGAAGTAGGACACAATTACTTCCCCATGATTGTAAACTCAGACGAGCGTCAATGGGGCTGGATGGACGAAGGTTTAGATACATTCATGCAGTATTTAACAGAACAAGAATTAGACCCTGAGTATCCTTCAAGAAGAGGGGATCCTTCTAAAATTGTCCGATACATGTCCGGTAACCAAGACTTTATAAGTCCTATAATGTCTAATCCTGAAAATGTTTTTCAGTTAGGACCAAATGCTTACGGAAAGCCGGCTACAGCCCTGAATATTCTTAGAGAAACAATTATGGGAAAAGAGCTTTTTGATTATGCTTTTAAAACCTACTCTCAGCGCTGGATGTTTAAGCATCCTTCACCTGAAGACTTTTTTAGAACTATGGAAGATGCATCTGCTGTAGATTTAGATTGGTTCTGGAGAGGTTGGTTTTACTCAACTGATGTTGTTGATATAGGCCTTAAGTCTGTTAAGCGTTTTCATATATCTCCAAATGCTACTGAAGAAGTTAAAGAACTTGTTAAAGGCTATGGAATGACAGTTGATGAGCTTCCTCCTATGGTATTTATGATTTCTGAAGATTCTGAAGAGTTTACAGAAGATCTTAAAACTTCTGAAATGAATTCAGAAGTTTTAAGAAATTATCTTGACCAAAACAGTGCTGAATATGCAGGTAAGACATTGCCTAAGTTTTTCTACGAAATAGAATTCGAAAAACCTGGAGGAATTGTAATGCCAATTATAGTAGAATATGCTTATGCAGATGGATCTAAAGAAACGATTACTTATCCAGTTCAAGTATGGCGTAAAAATGATCAATCTGTAAAGAAAATGGTTACTTCAGATAAAGAAATAATTGGGATAACGGTTGACCCTAAAGCGGAGACAGCTGACGTTGATCTTTCTAATAATGCTTGGCCAAGAGAAGAAGTTAAATCAGATTTTGATCAATTTAAAGAAGCTGTAAAAGGATAAATCAAAAAAAAGCAGCTATACTTATAGCTGCTTTTTTATTTGCCTGTATATTTGTATAAATCTCAATAAGAAATAATGTTAACATTTATAAGTGGTGCAGAAATTATCTTTGTATTTTTCATCATACTTTTAATTTTTGGGGCTGATAAAATTCCATCCATAGCTAGAAGTTTAGCTAAGGGTATGACTCAGGTTAAAAATGCTACCAATGAAATTAAAGCTGAAATTCAGAAGTCAGCAGATGTTGATCCTTCCAAATCCATAACATCAGAATTTTCTAAAGAAATAGACAAGATTAAAGATGATTTTGACGAGATATCAGGTTCGGTAAAAAGAAAGTTCTAAAGAACGCGACTAATTGACAATCCATCTCTTAAGGGTAAAAGAACACTTTCTACTCTTGGATCATTAGCTAAAAGTTTATTATACTCTTGAAGTACTTGTGTGTCTTTATCATTTACTTCAGCTTCTTTAATTACTTTACCACTCCACAATACATTGTCAGATATAATTACTCCACCAGAATTCATTTTTGGAAGCACCAATTCTAAGTAGTTGATGTAATTATTTTTATCAGCGTCTATAAAGACAAGATCATAGCCCGAAGCTAGTTTAGGGATTATGTCTATTGCGTTTCCGAGATGTTGCTTTATTTGACCTCCAAAACCAGATCGATCAAAGTATTTTCTTTGAAAATCAACTAACTCTTCGTTTTTATCTAAAGTGTCTATTTGCCCATCATGAGATAATCCTTCGGACAAACAAAGTGTTGCGTAGCCAGTGTAAGTTCCAATTTCAAGGATTTTTTTAGGGCGAATTATTTTAGATAAAACACTTAAGAATCTTCCTTGTAATGATCCACTTAACATTCTGGGGAGCAAGATTTTTTGATAAGTTTCCCTTGTTAATTCCTTTAGAATATCAGGTTCATCATTTGAATGTCTGGTTGCATAATCCAAAAGGTCTTTACTTATAAAATCCATTATTTTTGCTTTAAATTAGGTCGTGCATATGGGAAACGATCTAAATGTTTAGGAAGAGCATAGCCCTCGAGTCCATTAATTGCAACTATTCCACCTTTTTCTAACTGTAGCCAACCATCTTTTTCAAGGATTTCATTTTGTATAAAAATATGCTCGATTTGACCCACAATCATTAAGGTATCGTTTTCTTCAATATGATATTCATTTACATAGCTACAAGCCAATTGAACAGGTGAGTTTTTAACAAAAGGAACTTCAATTTTGATTTTGTATTCTTCCTCAAGCTTAGTCTGATCAAATTCAGATGTATTTTCTTGATATTTAGCAGATGTATGATGTGCATCTTCTATTTGACTGTAATGAATATGATTTATAGTAAACCCCCCTGTATCTTTCAAATTTTCATAGGTGTGCCTAGCAACAGTTCTTGGGCGTAATATAAAACCAATTAAAGGAGGATTACTCCCTAAATGAATTACAGAATTGAATACGGCTAAATTAGTAACACCTTTCTTGGACTTTGTCCCTATAAGGTTTGCAGATTTATAACCTGTACAACTGTTGATCATATTTAATCGGTATATCGAAGACATCTTCGAAATATCTTCTTTGGAGAAGTGTTTCATTTTTTGTTTTGAAAATAATTATGAAGCTTTCTTTTTAGTTGTTTTTTTCATCCTCTTTCATTATTAAATATATCAGAAAAAGCACACCAACAACTAGGCATCCTATGTAAATGAAATGTTTATATGTTTCTATTCCCTTAAAGGAACCGCTTAAAACAACATTGTCTATACCGAAAATAAACCCAAAAATAAAAAGTAAAATAAAAAAGAACCTGTATTTATTTAGTATTGCTTTCATAGAGTTAATAAATATTTGCTGCTTATAAACACAGCTTAATTATATATTAGGCTAAAATTAACGAATTATTTCAACATCTAATTTGACACATACTTTTAAATTTTTAAAGATTAAATTCAAATTCAATTACTATTTAACATATATATAGTGAATATTTGTTTTATTTTTACAAGATGCATTCCTATTCAACTAAAGGCTTCATTTTTATTAGTTTACTAGCTATTCAGCTATTGGTGGGTTGTACCGAACCTGTATTTTTTAATGCTACAGAACAAACAGATTTGTCTGGCTGGGAGAATACAGGAAGTGTCAACGCCTCTTTTTTAGCTACAAATCGTGTTTTTGCCTCCACCAACAATACAGGTTCCCCTACTTTCGAGGTAAACTATATTGCAACAGCATCTAACATAGATAGCCTAATATGGCAATTCCCCGGAGGTACTCCTGCATCCTCAACTTTGGTTCAAGAAGCTGTTACTTATGAAGGTTTCGGATCCTTTGATGTTGGTCTTGAAGTTTTTAATACAGAGGATGTTGATCGAAGATATGTTGAAGACTACATCCGCTTGTTTTATCAAGATGATTGGTCTTTTTCGGCAGATAGTTGGACTATTTCTGGGACAACATCTGCATCAGATTATGAGCCAAAAACAGATGCGGATGGTAATGCAGTAACTTCATGGATTATAGTTCCCTATACTGTAGCAAATCAGGCCGAGTGTCTTAAATCATTTTCTAGCTTTCCGTCTAATAACCTTATTCTAGAGTTTGATTATAAATTAGAAAAAATACCTGTGCTCTATGTTGCTTCAAATTATGTTGTAAGCAGTACAACTACTATTATATCATCGGGAACTACAGAAACAAATACATTCACAATAACAAATCTCAACAATCCTATTGAATATGTTGATCAAGATACAACCCCTGTTCCAACCACTTTTATTTCACCAAGTACTTATCCAGGCGAAAGGCGATTAATTTTAAATTATAATGGCTTTCCAATATGGGTGACCTCCAAAATGACAAACGGTTTATTTAAAAGAGTCAAGCTATCACTTCCCTCTTTATCAAATTTTGAGCTAGGTTTTATAAAAACTCAAAATGCACTTGATGCCTCTGGAGTTATTGATTATCCTTATCAAGCAGAAATTAAAAATCTTACAATAAAACTTCGAGAAGAAGAGCAATAGTTCACTTTTGTGTTAAAATATTCTCCCAGGATTTAGAATATTTTTTGAGTCAAAGGTTTTCTTAAGAATTTTCATCAATTCAATTTCTTCTTTAGATCTACTTGTATGTAAATAGGCTTTTTTATGCAAGCCAATTCCATGTTCAGCAGAAACCGAGCCTCCCACTTTTTTTAAAGGCTTGTAAATAATTTGGTTGATTGCTTCAATAATTTCAGGAGTGTTGTCTTTCTTGCCAATTATATAATGAATGTTTCCATCGGCTACATGTCCAAAACTAAAAACACGCTCAACAAAGGGTAATTTATAGAGTTCTTCTGTTGCCTTTTTAACAAGCTCTCCAATGAGAGGGATGGGTATACTTATGTCAAAGTGCTGATCATAGTTAGCTTGAGCAGCTAGAATAGAAACATCTTCACGGATTTGCCATATTGTATTTAATTCTCTTTCAGATTGCGCCATAACACCATCTTGAATTAATTCCATTTCTAGGGATTCACTAATTAAATTTTCAAGTCTACTATAATCTTCTTTAGGTTGACTTCCCAGGCTTTCGACAAACACATAATAATTATATTCTGAATTAAGAGGAGGATTAAGGTGCGAAGCTTCTCCAGTCATTGCTTTGTATGTGTCTTGCCACATCAATTCAAAACCACTTAAGGTTCCTGCTAGATTTTTTTCTAAGAATTTCAAGACTTTGATGACGTTGTCATAAGTTTTTATTCCAACAATAGCTGACGAGCGACTTGAAGGGGCTTCAGAGAGCCTCAGAATGATTTTGGTGATAATTCCCAAAGTTCCTTCGGAGCCTATAAAGAATTGCTTAAGATCGTATCCAGAGTTGTCTTTGATTGTTTTTTTTAAGGATGAAATAATAGTTCCGTCCGGAAGAACAGCTTCTATTCCCAGAACCATTTGTCGGGTCATTCCATATCTAAAAACGCGTAAGCCTCCGGCATTTGTTGAAACTACTCCACCAATTTGAGCTGAACCTTTGGAGCCAAAGCTCATGGGCAATAAAAGTTGTTTCTCTGCTGCGGAATCAATAAGGTGTTCCAATATAGCTCCTGCTTGTGCTGTAATTGTTCTACTTTGAACATCTACTTCTTGAATTGCATTCATTTTGTCTAAAGCAATTACAACCTGATTTGATTCTGTTTCGGTTCCACCTACTAGATTTGTAAGTCCCCCATGAATAATAACTTCTTGATTTTCCCTGTGACAGTATTTCATTATTTGTGAAACCTGCTCGGTGGAGTTAGGGAAGACTACTGCTTTTGCTTCTAAAGGAATGTCTGTTTTCCAAATATGGGTAAAACGTTCTTTTTCTGCTCCAGAGTGAAGAATGTTGACTTCACCAACTATTTCAGTGAGGCTGTTAATTAAGTTTTGATTCATTCTATTATTTTAAAAAGACATTTCGCACACATCATTAGCAACAGAAATATTCCCTTGAGTTGCTTGAATTACTTGCTCAACAGTTACTCCTGGAGCTGTTTCAAGTAAAATAAACCCTGTTGGACCAATTTCTAGAACGGCTAATTCAGTAACGATTTTCTTTACACAACCAACTCCTGTTAGTGGTAAGCTACAACTCTTTAGTAATTTCGAAATGCCTGCTCGGTTTGTATGCATCATGGCAACAATTATGTTTTCAGCAGATGCAACTAAATCCATAGCACCTCCCATACCTTTAACCATTTTGCCCGGTATTTTCCAATTAGCAATATCTCCGGTTTCCGAAACTTCCATTGCACCTAAAATAGTAAGGTCTACATGTTTACCTCGAATCATCGCAAAACTGGTTGAAGAATCGAAGAAAGAAGCTCCTTTAAGGGTTGTTATAGTTTGTTTTCCAGCGTTTATAATATCAGCATCTTCATCTCCTTCAAAAGGAAATGGGCCCATACCCAAAACGCCATTTTCGCTCTGAAACTCAACATCAATATTTTTAGGGATATAATTTGCTACTAAAGTTGGAATTCCTATCCCCAAGTTAACATAATACCCATGTTTCAGTTCTTGAGCAATTCGTTGTGCTATTCCATTTTTGTCTAATGCCATAGGTTAGGTTTTTGATCTAACTGTTCGTTGTTCAATCCTTTTTTCATAACCAGTTCCTTTAAAAATGCGTTGAATAAATATTCCAGGAACATGAATTTGATTTGGGTCTAAACTTCCAGCAGAAACTAATTCTTCTACTTCAACTACTGTAATTTTAGCCGCTCCGCACATGTTTGGATTAAAATTTCGTGCAGTACCTTTAAATATCAAATTACCAGCTTCATCACCTTTCCAAGCTTTAATAAAACCAAAATCAGCTTCAAATGCTCTTTCTAGCACGTGCATTTTGCCATTAAATTCTCTTACTTCCTTGCCTTCAGCCACTTCTGTTCCATAACCAGCTGGTGTATAGAAGCCTGGAAACCCAGCTTGAGCAGCACGTGATCGTTCAGCTAAAGTCCCTTGAGGAATTAGTTCTACTTCTAATTCTCCGCTAAGCATTTGTCTTTCAAATTCAGCGTTTTCTCCTACATAAGACGCAATCATTTTTCTTATTTGTTTTTGCTGAAGTAATAACCCCAAGCCAAAATCATCAATCCCAGCATTATTTGATATACAAGTAAGATTCATAACTTCAAGGCGAACCAATTCAGCTATTGCTTTTTCTGGAATCCCACATAATCCAAAACCTCCAAGCAATAATGTCATGTTATTTTTAACACCTTTGAGGGCTTGAGTAACATTAGGAACGGTTTTATTAATCATATCAAAAAGTTAAGTAAGTAAATCCTCTAAAACTTCATATGGAAGATCAAATGCTTGTGCAATTGGCTGATAAACAATCTTTCCATTTAATATATTTATTCCTTTAGAAAGCCCAATATTAAGTGAACAAGCCTCTCTCCAACCTTTAGATGCAATTAGCTTAATATAGGGAAGTGTAACATTATTTAAAGCTTGGGTAGATGTTTGTGGAACAGCTCCAGGAATGTTTGCTACGCAGTAATGTAATATATTGTCTTCAATATATGTTGGGTTTTCATGTGTAGTAGGAACACAGGACTCGAAACATCCTCCTTGATCAACAGCAACGTCTATAAGAACGGTTCCTTTGGCCATTTTTTTTAGCATTGGTCTAGTAATTAACTTTGGAGCTTTAGCACCAGGAATTAATATTGCACCAATTATTAAATCAGCTGTTTTTATCAACTTATTAATGGTTTCTTCCGACGAAAATAATGAAGTAACGTTTGGAGGAAGGATTTCGGATAGGTAGCGAAGACGTTCTATATTTATATCTAATATTGTTACATCAGCTCCTAATCCTGCAGCCATTTTAGCAGCTTCAGTACCAACAATACCTCCTCCCAGGATCAACACTTTTGCAGGAGGTACTCCAGGAACTCCACCCAGAAGAATACCCTTTCCTTGTTGAGGTTTTTCTAAATATTTTGCTCCTTGTTGAATGGACATTCTTCCAGCAACTTCAGACATTGGAATTAGCAAAAGAAGTTTTTTTGAAGCATCTTCTACAGTTTCATATGAGATACAAATGCATTTCTGCTTTTGCATCGCTAAGGTTAGCTCTTTAGAGGATGCAAAATGAAAGAACGTGAAAATTATTTGATCCCTTCGGATAAGTTTAAATTCATCCGATAACGGCTCTTTAACTTTGATAATCATCTCACTTTGAGCGTAAACTGTTTTTGCGTCTGGTGAAATTTGTGCACCAACTGCTCGGTAGTTTTCATCTGAAAACCCGCTTCCAGTTCCAGCATCTTTTTCAATATATACAGTGTTTGATTGTCTTATTAGCTCAGAAACACTAGCAGGGGTTAATCCAACTCTATATTCATTATTTTTAATTTCCTTAGGGACTCCAATAACCATAACATGAGGTTTAAATATTTAAATAAATGTACTTATTTTTTTGAATTAAATTCATTTTTGAGAACACATTTAAATTCTCTTAATTTTGATCTTTTTTCTAAAAATAGAATCATATTTTTTTATTTAAATACATAGTATTTCTGGCTGTTCGCTATAAAAAAAGTATCTTTGATTATGGCATTAACAAACAACGACATCTTTAAAAAACTCCGCGTTGCTCTTAAATTGAGAGACGTTGACATTGTTGAAATCTGCAAACTTGTGGACTTTAAAGTATCCAAAGGGGAGCTTGGCGCTTTTTTCAGAAAAGAAGACCATCCTAAATACATGGAATGTGGAGATCAAATTTTGAGAAACTTCTTAAACGGCTTGGTTATTCATTTAAGAGGGCCTCAAAAATAACCCTCCTTTTTTATTGAATAAAACGGCCTAGATATCAGGACTTTTTAAATATTAAAACCTAGATGTTGTTATTACTAGGTGTTAGTTATTTAAGAATTTTTTATTTTTCCTATCTTTAAATTCTTAGTTTGTTTACATTTTAATTAAAACTATAATTATGAGACATTTATTTTCAATACTTTTTTTGATTTGCACCATGCAATTAGGTGCACAACAATTTTCAACTACATGGCTAAAAGAAGCTGCTCCAAGAAACATTGGACCCGGCGGAATGAGTGGAAGAATTACTTCTATTGATGTAGTAGAATCAAACCCTGATATCATGTATGTGGGAACTGCCTCAGGTGGTTTGTGGAAATCTACTAGTGCTGGCATTTCTTGGGAACCTGTTTTTAACGACCAAGTAACAGCTTCTGTAGGAGCAGTTGCAATTCAACAATCTAATCCAGATGTGATTTGGGTTGGAACTGGAGAAGGAAATCCTAGAAATAGTTTAAATGGAGGATATGGAATTTATAAATCACTAGATGGTGGGAAGTCATGGAAGTCTATGGGTCTTCAGAAAACCAGACACATTCACAGAGTTATAATTGACCCTTCAAATCCAAACATAGTATATGCGGCTGCAATTGGATCACCTTGGGGTGAGCATCCAGAACGTGGAATTTATAAAACAACTAATGGTGGAATCTCATGGAGTAAAGTTTTATTCATAAATAATAAAACAGGAGCTGCAGATTTGGTAATGGATCCAAGCAATCCTAATAAATTAGTTGCCGCTATGTGGGAACATAAACGGGATCCTTGGTTTTTTAAATCTGGTGGTTCTGGAAGTGGCTTACATATAACTTATGACGGTGGTAAAACCTGGTCAAAAAAAACAGATGCTGATGGTTTACCCAAAGGAGATTTAGGAAGAATAGGTTTAGCTATTGCACCTAATAAAACAAACATCATATATGCTTTAGTTGAGTCAAAGAAAAATGCATTATACAAATCTGAGGATGGTGGTTTTAAGTGGAAAAAAATTAACGACAAAAGCGACATTGGAAATAGACCTTTTTATTATTCTGACATTGCCGTTGATCCACAAAATGAAAATCGTGTATTTTCAGTATTTACTTACGTAAATGTTTCACAAGATGGTGGAAAAAACTTCAGTGAATTAATGCCTGCTTATGGTGTGGATAATGGAGTTCATCCTGATCACCATGCTTGGTGGATTCATCCTAAAGATGGATCTTTCATGATAGATGGTAACGATGGAGGATTGAATATTACTCGTGACGGAGGAAAAACCTGGCGTTTTATTGGAAACATCCCGGTTGCTCAATTTTATCACATCAGCGTAGATAATGAGTTTCCTTATAACGTATACGGTGGAATGCAAGACAATGGTTCTTGGAGAGGTCCAGCTTATGTTTGGAAGACTCAAGGGATAAGAAATTCATATTGGCAAGAAATTGCTTTTGGAGATGGATTTGATGTAGTTCCTGATTTAGATGATTCTCGTTATGGTTATGCGATGAGCCAGCAAGGATTTGTTTCTCGTTACGATTGGAAAACTGGAAATAATTATATAGTTAGACCAACACACCCAGAATCAGACACTGTCTTAAGATTCAACTGGAACGCTGCAATTGGACAAGATCCTTTTGATAATAGTACTGTTTATTTTGGAAGTCAATTTGTTCATAAAAGTGAAGATAAAGGACAAACTTGGGAAGTTATTTCTCCAGACCTAACAACAAATGACCCTGAAAAGCAAAAACAAAGTGAGAGCGGGGGATTAACTCTTGATGCTACAGGAGCAGAAAATCATTGTACAATATTGGTTATCGAACCTTCTGCTGTAGAAAAAAACATGCTTTGGGCTGCATCTGATGATGGAAGAGTTCATTTCACAAAAGATGGAGGAGGAACTTGGGTTGATGTTAGTAAAAACCTGAAGGGACTTCCTGCAGGTAGCTGGATTACTCAAATTAAAGCATCACAAAAAAATAAAGGAGAAGCTCTTTTAGTAGCAAATGATTACAGAAGATTTAACTATACCCCTTATGCTTACAGAACTAAAAACTATGGTAAAACATGGGAGCGTATTGTAGATGAAACAAATGCTGAGAGTTATGTTTTAAGTATTATTGAAGATCCGATAAACTCGAATTTGATGTTCTTAGGAACAGACGATGGATTATACATCTCATTTAATGCTGGAAAGAAATGGAAAAAATTTGACTCTGAAATTTTCCCAACAGTATCAGTTAAGGATTTAGTTATTCAGACAAGAGAACATGATTTAGTGATTGGAACCTTTGGAAGGGCTGCTTGGGTTTTAGATGATATTCGTCCATTGAGAGCTATGGCAACTAATCCAGAACTTGTAAAGGACAGCTCCATGCAATTATTTGAACCACCAACAGCTTATTTAGCTGCATACCAACAGCCAACAGGAAGTCGTTTTGGAGCAGATGCTATGTATCAAGGGACGAACCGAAAGTTTGGTGCAATGATTTCTTATTATGTAAATCCGCCTGTTGAGAAAAAGGAAGATTCGAAAAAGAAAAAAGACTCAGATAAAGTAGATGAAAAAGAAATCAAAAAAGACTCTTTAACTCTTATGGTTTATGATGGAGAGCGTTTAATAAGAACCCTTAAAAAGAAAGTGCCAAAGAAACAAGGAATTCATCGTTGGTACTGGAATATGGATGAAAAAGGAGTTTCTAGACCAAGCAGAAGAGTTTCAAAATCTAAGAGAGAACCATCTGGAGTTCAGGTTAAACCAGGAACTTATCGTTTGGTAATGACTTTTGGAGAAGAGCGTTCTGAACAAAATATTACTGTAGCTAGCGACCCTAGGTTGTCAGTTAATAAAGAAAGTATTGATCAGGTTTATACTGCTTCAAAAGAACTTGAAGGCTATATGGCGTCAGCCGCAAGTGCTGTAAGTCAATTGTCTGAAAGTAAACAGGCGCTTTCAGATTATCAAAAGCTTTTTAGTAAAAATAAGTCAGATGAAATGAAATCACTGCTTAAAGAAATTAAAGGTCAAACAAAGGCAATTGATTCTTTAATGGCTCTATATATAGGGAAAGTAGATAAGCGTCAGGGAATTGTTAGAAACCCACAAAGTACTGTGATGACTCGAATTAGAAACGCTTCAGGTTATATTGGAAGTCGTCAAGAGGGAATGACTTCTACTGAAAACCAGCTGCTTAAACATGCGAAAGAAGAATTAGCAGTTGCAGTCAAAAAAACCAATGCTTTTTTTAAAGAAGTTTGGCCTGAATTAAAAGCTAAAATTGAAGCAGAAAATACTTCTCAATTTAAAGAGGTAAAAGAAATTACTATAGAGTAATTTTATAAATAACCTTGAAGTTGTTCCAAAGCAATTCCTCTCGATCCTTTGATCAAGATTGTCTTGTTTTGGAATTTCTTTTTTTGGAGGTAAGGAATCGCAAGATCTGTCTTGTCGAATTTTATAAAGTTGGAATCTTCAGTTTGTACTTTCTTAAATTCAGATCCTATTAACAAAACGTATTCTACTTTTTGAATGCTTAAATAATCAATTACTTTCTGATGCTCCTCCAATGAAAACTCTCCTAATTCCAACATGTCTCCTAGTATCAAAACATGATTTTTTTTAGTTGCGTTAAGGAATGACTCTAGTGCAGCTTTCATACTGCTTGGATTGGCATTATATGCGTCTAAAACTAGAGTATTTGAGTCTGTTTTAAGCCATTGGGATCTGTTGTTGGTTGGTGTGTATTTTTCAATCCCTTTTTTTATCATTTCGAGGGGTATTTTAAAATAATAACCAAATGCTATCGCTGCTTTAATGTTAGGATAGTTATAGGCCCCTTTAAGTTTGCTTTGAATTAATTCTCCGGCAACTGAAACAGCCAAATATCCTTCTGGATCAATTGTGTTGTTTTTAATTATTAAAGCTGCGTCTTTCGAATTCCCAAATGAATACGTTTTTTGATCATTTGTATGTTCAAGCTGTAACGAATCTTCAAAATTAATTAGTGCAACTCCATTATTATTAGCTAAATATGCATAAAGCTCTGACTTGCCCTTTATAACACCTGCTAGACCTCCAAAACCCTCTAAATGAGCTTTGCCAAAGTTTGTTATGTATCCATGAGTTGGGGCAGTTATGTGGGCTAAGAAATCAATTTCTTTTTTATGATTAGCACCCATTTCAATGAGCGCTATTTCTGTTTTTGAATTAATGTTTAATAGTGTTAATGGAACTCCAATATGATTGTTAAGATTTCCAAATGTTGCTGTTGTGTTGAATCTTTCAGATAAAACACTTTTCATCAGTTCTTTTGTTGTTGTTTTTCCATTGGATCCAGTAAGCCCAATAACGGGAATATCGAATTGGATTCGATGGAAGTGAGCTAGTTCTTGTAAGCTTTTAAGGCAATCTTCAACAAGGATGTATTGATCATTTTGTTTGAAGTATTCTAAATCATCAACTACTACGAAAGAAGCTCCTTTATTGAGTGCTTCTTCAGCAAATTTATTGCCATTAAAATTTTCTCCCCGTAGGCAAACAAACAGGGTTCCTTTTTCTATTTTTCGAGAATCTGTAATAACACTACTAGATTTCAGGAAATAGGAATATAGTGTTTTTGCATCCATAGAATAAAAAAAGGCATTTTATAAAAATGCCTTTTAAATTGTTACCCTTTACGTTTGTGGCGGGCTGTTTTTTTGGCTTTGCTTTTGGAGCCTAAACGAGTCATTGCACATCTAAAACCTATATAATCGGTAGCAATGTATTGAGGCAAGTATCTCCTTTGGGCGGGGTCAAGCCAATAGGCTCTATCTTTCCATGATCCACCTTTAAATACTCGAACTTCATCAGTAATCATTGAAGTTCTTTTGGTTGATATATCTTTTTTTCTAATTTGCTTATTATCTACAACTTTAACTTCAGGGTTTTGAGGAGCATCGTACATTAATGATGATTCTGTTTCAGTACCACCTTCTTCATTTTCACCACCATTAAAGCGAGCTAATAGACTTTTGTCAGAATAATTTAGGGTTGATTCCACATCCCCATCTCTAAAGTTTCTGTTATCGCTTTCAGTGAAATTTTGTCTTAGATACGTTTCTTCTTCACCAATAGGCTGTTTTTTAAGTTGACCCGGAAGTCTTTTTATAAGTATCTTTCCGTTCGGAAGTGTGTCATATACCAATTTATTTGGATCAATTACTTCAGCTTTACCATCTTCTCCGATCACATCTTTTAAATATATATTTCCTCTGTAGTAATTAAAGTCACTTGCTTCATCATCTACAATAGGTCTATAGACATCAGCAACCCACTCCGCTACATTACCTCCCATGTCATAAACTCCAAAGTCGTTTGGAGGATAAGATTTCACTTGTATTGTTATGTCTGCACCGTCATCTGACCATCCAGCAATTCCACCGTAATCTCCTTTTCCTAGCTTAAAGTTTGCCAGTTGATCTCCTTCAGAGCGTCGTTCTTCAGATCTAGTGTACTCACCAGACCATGGATATTTTTTCTTTCCTCTGTAGGTGTTGTATTCTCTGTCTCCAACTAAAGCTAAAGCAGCGTATTCCCATTCTGATTCAGTAGGTAATCTGTATGATGGGAGTAAAATACCTTTGTCAATTCCTGCATATACATTAACTTCTAAAGAATCATTTTTCCCACGACCTTGCGAACGACCGTTTTTTCCAAGCAAACTATCCATTTTACCTCCGTATGTTGTTTTAGGCCTTTTTAAATAAGCTCCGGTGCTAAATGTGCTGTTTGCGTCAACTTCATTATAACGAACATCTTCTTCAATATATGATTCTCTTTCGAGTATAAATTCATTAACTCGATCTGTTCTCCATTCAGCAAACTGAACCGCTTGCAACCAATTAACTCCAACAACAGGATATTCTGCATAAGCAGGGTGGCGAAGATAATTTGAAGTTAATTCTTCAAAATATCCCAATTGGTTTCTCCAAACTAGTGTATCTGGTAAAGCGCCTTGGTAAAGCTTTTTATAATCATTATTTTCTTGAGGGAATACATAGTTAATCCAGTCTAGATATTCTAGGTACATTAAGTTAGTTACTTCGGTCTCATCAATGTAGAAAGACATAACATGTTGCTTGTTTGGAGCGTTATTCCAGTCATGCATTACGTCATCTTGAACTTGTCCTTTGGTGAATGTACCTCCTTCGATAAAAACTAAACCAGGTCCAGTTTCTTGATCATCAAATTCAAGATTATATTCGAACCCACCTTTTTTGGAATTGATTCCCCATCCTGTAGCTCTTGATTCATTTCTATTGTTTCCGCAAGAAGTTATAATCAATGCTGTAAAGACGATTAGGGTAAAGTTTTTAAATAATAAGTTAATTCTCATAAATATTATATAAAGTAGTCATTTTGACTTAATATGTGCAATATACAAAATCTGGACTTCTACTTAGTTTTAAAACTAAATTTAGCTTAAGATTCTTAATATAAACGCATGAATTCATAGATTATTATCTACACTTCAGTTCTTTATTCAATTTTCTATTAATTAAAGATATAAGATTTTTAAATAAAATGCGTTATGGTTAGTATGACTAAATACCTAAAGGGCTTAAATTCTAGTATATTAGTTTTTATTGCTCTATTTATTTCTGTGCTATTTTCTAATAGAATAACTGCTCAAGAACGAGTTATTTCTACTGGTGTGCCCTTTCTGTTAATCACACCAGATGCTAGGGCAGCTGGAATGGGAGAACAAGGAGTTGCAACTTCTGTTGATGCTTTTTCCCAACAGTGGAATCCTTCTAAGTATGTTTTTTCAGAAAGCAAATCTGGATTTGGTGTAAGTTACACTCCTTACCTTAGTAAGCTTGTGAACGATATTTTTCTTGCAAACATAACCTATTTCAATAAAAACACAGATCGAAGTGCTTGGGCGGCTAGTTTAAAATATTTTAGTTTAGGAGATATTGTTTTAAACGATTTGGTTGCCGGGAGTATAATTCAACAGGGAGTAGAAAGACCAAATGAACTAACCTTAGATTTTTCTTACTCTTTATTACTTAACACTAAATTTTCTATGGCAGTTGCTGCTCGGTTTATTAGGTCTGATCTAAAAATATCATCAGACATAGACGCTTCTTCAGCAAATACCCTAGGAGTAGATATTGCAGGATTTTACAAAAGTGATCTGTTTGACTTTCAAAATAACAAAGCACGCTTAAGGTTGGGTTTTAATATTTCTAATATAGGACCACGTCTAAAATATGACGAGGGAGGTCAGAAAAACTTTATCCCTACAAATTTAAGAATAGGTTCAGGATTAAACGTTCATTTAGATTCAAACAACAAAATTTCATTTAATTTAGAATTCAATAAATTACTTGTTCCATCACCTATCGCTGTTTTTGATGAAAATACAGGCGAAATTTTGTCTTACCAACAACCAGACATGAGTTTTTTGTCTGGAATTCCAGAATCATTTAATGATGCTCCAGATGGTTTGTCAGAAGAGCTTAAAGAGATTACTTGGGGATTAGGCACTGAATATAATTTCCAAGACTCGTTTGCTTTGAGAGGAGGTTACTTTAATGAAAGTTTGGAAAAAGGATCCAGGCGATATTTTACTCTTGGAGCTGGTTTTTCTTTAAATTTCGCTTCAATTGACATATCTTATTTATTTTCTACTTCTAAAGTCAGGAATCCACTCGAAAACACTTTAAGATTCTCAATAACGTTCGATTTAGATGGTTCTGAAGATGCTCAAATGGATGATTAGGTTTAGTGTATATTTTTTTTTCTTCAAACTTATTAGAGATTTATTGATTTTTTAACAAAAAATTAGACTAATAAGCCATTTTTTAGCATTTATAAAATCAATTAAATATTGTATTTTTGCACGCATATAAATATTTTTTCAAACATCACGATTAATGAAGAAAATAACAAAACAGACTTATATCGATTGGTATTCAAACATGCTCTTTTGGAGGAAGTTTGAAGATAAATTAGCTGCAGTTTATATTCAGCAAAAGGTTAGAGGATTTCTTCATTTATATAATGGTCAAGAGGCTATTTTAGCAGGTTCTTTGCATGCAATGGAGTTGGGTAAGGATCGAATGATTACTGCCTACAGAAATCATGTTCAGCCAATAGGAATGGGTGTAGACCCTAACCGAGTTATGGCTGAATTATATGGAAAAGCTACGGGTACTTCTAGTGGACTTGGTGGTTCAATGCATATTTTTTCTAAAGAATTTAAATTTCATGGTGGACATGGAATTGTAGGGGGTCAAATTCCATTGGGAGCAGGAATGGCTTTCGGAGACAAGTACAATAATACAGGAGGAGTAACTGTTTGCTGCATGGGAGATGGTGCTGTTAGACAAGGTTCGCTTCACGAAACTCTTAACCTAGCTACTCTATGGAAACTTCCGGTTGTTTTTGTTGTTGAAAATAATGGATATGCAATGGGAACTTCTGTTGCAAGAACTGCTAGTCATGAAGAAATTTGGAAACTTGGACTTGGTTATGAAATGCCTTGTGGTCCAGTTGACGGGATGGATCCAGTAGCAGTTGCTGAAGCAATGGCAAAAGCAATAAAGCACGCCAGAGATGGAAATGGACCTTCGTTCTTAGAAATGAAGACTTATCGCTATCGAGGTCATTCAATGTCTGATGCTCAGCAATATAGAACTAAGAAAGAAGTTGAAGAGTACAAAAAAATAGATCCAATTACACAAGTAAAAGATATTATTTTAAATAAAAAATACGCCAAGCAGTCTGATTTGGATGCCATAGAAGCGGATATTAAAATTCGTGTAGCAGCATGTGAAAAATTTGCTGAAGAATCTCCATACCCAGATAAATCAGTAATGTATGATGCGGTTTACGAACAAACAGACTACCCATTTTTAAAACATAAATTAAGTTAGATATGGCAGAAATTATAAATATGCCCCGATTAAGTGACACCATGGAAGAAGGGACTGTCGCAACTTGGTTTAAAAAAGTAGGAGACACAATTAACGAAGGTGATATTCTAGCTGAAATTGAAACCGATAAAGCCACAATGGAATTCGAGGCATTTTATGCTGGAGAATTACTGCATATTGGGATTCAAGAAGGTGGAACTGCTCCTGTAGATACTCTTTTAGCTATCATAGGAAGTAAGGGAGAAGATATTTCTGCACACTTAAGCGGTGAAACACCAGTTGTAAATACTGACGCTGCTGCCCCTGAAGAATCAAAAGAAGAAGTAGCGTTACCAGAGAATGTTGAGATTATTACGATGCCGCGCCTAAGTGATACCATGGAAGAGGGTACAGTTACTTCTTGGTTAAAAAAAGTTGGAGACAATGTTGCTGAGGGCGATATACTTGCAGAAATAGAAACCGATAAGGCAACTATGGAGTTCGAATCTTTTCACAACGGAACATTATTATATGTTGGAATTCAAGAAGGTGAATCTGCTCCTGTTGACAGTGTTTTAGCTATAATTGGAGCTAAAGACGCTGATGTTAAAGCTGCAATAGCATCTCTAACTTCAGCTCCTGCAAAAGCTGATGAAGCACCAAAAGAAGTTAAAGTAACTGCACCAACAGTAGAAGCTCCAAAAACAATTGAAGCTCCAAAAGTTGTTGCTAATAGAACAGGCAGAGTTATTGCCTCACCCTTAGCTAAAAAACTAGCACAAGAAAAAGGAATAGATGTCGCTACTGTTGCTGGTTCTGGTGACGGTGGGCGCGTTATTAAAAGAGATATTATAAACCATCAAACTTCTGCAGTAGCAGGTGTAAGACCTTTTGTTCCCGCAGGAATTGAATCTGTAGAAGAAATCGCAAATAGTCAAATGCGAAAAACTATCGCAAAACGACTTGGAGCTTCTAAATTTACTGCACCTCACTATTATTTAGGAGTTGAGTTTGACATGGATAATGCTATTGCATTCAGAACTCAGTTTAATTCTATACCGGACACTAAAATATCGTTTAATGATATAGTGGTTAAGGCAACTGCTTTGGCATTAAAACAACATCCGCAAGTAAATTCAAGATGGTACGACGATAAAATAGTAAAGCATAACCATGTTCATATGGGAGTTGCTGTTGCAGTTGAAGATGGCTTAGTTGTTCCTGTTGTTAAATTTGCCGATGAACTGTCTTTACCACAAATCGGTTCTCAAGTAAAAGACTATGCTGTTCGAGCTCGTGACAAAAAACTAACTCCTGCAGAAATGGATGGAAGTACATTTACCATATCTAACCTAGGGATGTTTGGAATCCGCGAATTCACTTCAATTATTAATCAGCCAAATTCAGCAATTCTTTCTGTTGGAGCGATTGTTCAAAAACCAGTAGTTAAAAATGGACAAATTGTAGTTGGAAACACCATGAAACTTACATTAGCTTGCGATCATAGGTCGGTCGATGGAGCTACAGGTTCAAAGTTTTTACAAACCTTACAGGAGTATATTGAAAACCCATTAACGATGTTATTATAACACATTATTTACTTTATTATAAACCCGCTTTCAGCGGGTTTTTTTATCTTTAACCTAAACTATAATTTAATATTATAAAAGAGTTGAAAAAAAATATAATCATTACAGGAGCAGGTAGAGGAATTGGAAAAGCTACTGCATTATTAGCAGCCTCAAAAGGGCATAGTGTTATTGCAATTTCCAGGAACATTAACACCCTACAGGGGATAGATAATATTCAGCCTTATTCAGTTGATTTAGCTGATAAAACTGCAATTACTTCTTTTTGTGATGAGTTTATAAAAAGTGATGTTTCAATCGATGTTCTAATTAATAATGCGGGAAAATTAGAAAACATACCTTTTAGCCAATCAACTTTCGAAACTTTTGAGTCGGTGTATAAGGTTAATGTATTTGGGTTAGCAGAATTAACACGTCAGCTTTTACCTGTAATAAACGCTAGAGGACATGTAGTGAATATTACCAGTATGGGTGGTGTACAAGGAAGCTCAAAGTTTGCGGGACTTGCTGCTTATAGCAGTAGCAAAGGAGCTGTAATAACGCTTACAGAGCTCTTGGCTGAAGAGTTTAAAGAAACAGGACCATCGTTCAATGCACTTGCATTTGGAGCTGTTCAAACAGAAATGCTAGAAGAAGCTTTTCCTGGTTATATAGCACCTCTAAGTGCTGATCAAATGGGCGCTTATCTTTTGAATTTTGCTTTGACAGGTCATCAGTTTTTTAACGGAAAAGTTTTGCCAGTTTCTTCGGGAACCCCATAATATAATAACTAATGGCAGATTTATATAGTTACATTCCAGTTCATGCTGTTGAGCAAGTAAAAATATATTTGTCTAATTGGAATGTAGATATTAAAGTAGTTTCAAAAAGAAAATCAAAGCATGGAGACTACAGAAAAACGTTGTCAGGCAGTTATCAAATCACAATAAATAAAAGCTCTAATCCGTATAGGTTTTTAATTACCTTAATTCATGAGCTTTCACACCATGTAGCTTTTCAGGAATTCGGAATTCGGATTAGACCTCATGGGAAAGAATGGAAAATAACATTTCAAAAATTAATGTTACCTCTAATAAATCCAGCTATTTTCCCTGATAATTTACTAAAAGTTATAGCGCATCACTTTAAAAATCCAAAAGCAAGCAGTGATACAGACTTTCGGTTGGTTATGGAACTTAGTAGTTTTGATGAGATTACTAATAAAACTCATATCTTTGAACTGGCGGAAGGATCACTTTTTTCAATCTCCGATGGGAGAAAATTTATTCTTGGTAAAAGACGCGTAAAACGTTTTGAGTGTGAAGAAGTTTCTACTCAAAGAAAATATGTTTTTAGTCCTCATGCAGAAGTGACTTTAGTCAAAAAATAAGCACAGATGAAATCTAATTATTACGCACTTATAATGGCAGGAGGGGTTGGTTCTCGTTTTTGGCCTAAAAGCAGGAAAAATTTACCAAAGCAATTTCAAGACTTTATGGGGAGTGGTAAAACATTACTTCAGCACACTGTAGATAGATTAAGGCTTTTAATCCCTTCAAATCAAATCCTGATTCTAACAAACGAACTTTATAGTGACTTAGTTTTAGAACAAATTCCTGATTTTGAAAGTGATCAAGTTATTTTAGAACCAAGTATGCGAAATACCGCTCCATGCTTATTATATGCTTCCCTGAAAATTCAAAACTTAAATCCAGCAGCTCAAATTATTGTAGCTCCAAGCGACCATTGGATTAATGAATCTGATCTTTTTATTGAAAACCTTAAGGAAGCTTTTAATCATTGCTTAAAAAATCAAGATTTAATTACTTTCGGCATTAAACCCACTCAACCACATACAGGCTATGGTTATCTTGAATTAGCAAACCCTAAAGATGCAATCTCAAAAGTCCTAAAGTTTACCGAAAAACCATCTTTTCAAGTTTCTCAGCAGTTTTTGTCAACTGGAAACTTTTTCTGGAATTCAGGCATTTTTGTTTGGAACGTAAAAACAATACTAACTGCTTTTGAGCAGTATCAACCTTCGATGTTTACACTTTTCGAGCCCATCAGAGAAATCTTAAGTACCCCTAAAGAAATAGACTTCATCAAAGACCATTATAAAAAAGCTGAAAATGTTTCTATAGATTATGCTATTTTGGAACAGGTAAATAATGTAGTGGTAATTAGGGCAAGCTTTAATTGGAATGACTTGGGAACCTGGAATTCACTATATGATCAATTAGATAAAGATGATGATCGAAATGCTGTAGTTGGTGCAAAAACTGTTTTTAAAAATGCGGAAGGAAACATGATTCACAGTAAAAGCGACAAACTAGTAGTCGTTGAGGGATTAAATGATTTCGTTGTGGTTGACAATGAAGATGTTTTGTTAATCTTTCCAAAAGAAAATGATCAGAATCTAAAAGATCTCATAAAGAAAAAGCAACTTAAATTCGGAGATCAGTTCGAGTAATTATTTGGATTCGTCAATGTAAACTTTTCTAATTTTTTTGAACATTTCAGATGAATAGACAAATTTTGTAACGGCTTCATTATCGGTCTTAAAAACTTCCTGATTAGTCCCTTCCCATTGCTTTATGCCGTGTTCTAAGAACACTATTTTCTCTCCAATTTCCATTACAGAATTCATGTCATGGGTATTAATTACGGTAGTGATTTGGTATTCACTTGTTATTTCTTGAATTAAATTATCAATCAAAATTGCTGTTCTTGGGTCTAATCCAGAATTGGGTTCATCACAAAAAAGGTATTTAGGATTCATTACTATAGCTCGAGCAATAGCAACTCTTTTTTTCATTCCTCCTGATATTTCGGAGGGTAGTTTACTGTTGGCATTAACCAGATTTACTCTCTTTATTACGGTATTAGCTCGGTCTTTAATTTCCTCATCTGAAGCACTTGTAAACATCCTCATAGGGAACATTATGTTTTCTTCAACTGTCATTGAGTCAAAAAGGGCACTTCCTTGAAAAACCATCCCTATTTCTTGCCTCAGTAAAGCCCTAGCTTTGACATTCATGCTCTTTAAAGAAGTATTGTCAAAAATAATATCGCCTCCATCAGCTTCAAAAAGACCGATAATGCATTTTAAGAAAACAGTTTTTCCAGAACCACTCTGGCCTATTATTAGGTTTGTTTTCCCTTTTTCAAAGGTGGTACTGATCCCTTTTAAAACCTGGGTTTTTTCGAACGATTTTATTAAGTTATTAATTTTAATCATCTAGGTCAGTAATAGATTAGTAACAATTGTATTGGTGATTATTATTGCTACACTTGTCCAAACAAAAGAAGTTGTACTTGCTTTTCCTACATCAAGTGCACCACCTTTCATAAAATACCCATGATAGGATGGTATGGTAGCTAAAAGCATCGCAAATAAGAATGTTTTAATAAAGGCATAAACAATATGAAAAGCCCTAAAGTCAAGCTGAAGACCGTCTATGAAGTCTGCATGCGATGAAAAACCACCACTTACACATGCTAAATAACCTCCAAGAATACCTAATGCCATAGAAAAGCTAATTAAAAAGGGGTATAATGTAAGTGCGATTATCTTGGGGAAAATTAAGTAATTATAAGTATTTATTCCCATTACTTCCAATGCATCTATTTGCTCAGTAACTCTCATTGTACCTAGGCTTGATGTAATGAAAGATCCTACTTTTCCAGCCATGATAATAGAAATAAAAGTGGGTGCAAATTCTAAAATAATTGATTGACGTGTTGCAAACCCAACTAGATACCCGGGAAGTAGCGGATTATCGGTATTTATTGCTGTTTGAATAGCAACAACACCTCCAACAAAAAAAGAAATGAAAGCAACAATCCCTAATGAACCAATTATTAAATCATCAATTTCTCGGATGATTAAATTTTTCAAAACATTCCATTTGGTGAATTTACCAAATGTTTTTTGGATCATTAAAATATACCTGCCTATGTGGGTTAAAAGTTTCATTGCTCTAAAATACGCAAAACTTAAAAATTAAAGTCTCAAATAACCTAAAGGTATTTATAAATATGACTTTATTAAATTTGATAAGTAATGGCATTAATATTCATACCTGCTCCAACACTTGCAAATAATACAACATCACCTTTTACTAGCGTATGGTTTTCTTTTTTACCTCTTAAAACTTGGTCAAAAAGCGTCGGAATAGTTGCTACTGAGCTGTTACCATGCTCCTCAATGTTCATGGGAAGTACATCAACTGGAACTTTCTCTTTGTAAAGTCTAAAAAATCTTTTTACAATAGCTTCGTCCATTTTTTCGTTAGCTTGATGAATGAAAATTTTCTTTAAATCTTTGCTCTCTAAACCTGATTGATCTAGGCAAGCTTTCATTGCGTCAGGGACTAAGGATAAAGCAAATTCATAGACTTTTCTTCCTTGCATTTTGATGAACTGATCCGTATTGTTTTTCTCGTAAGATTTTCCAAAAAATAAGATGTCAACTTCGTTGTTATCTGTGTAGGTTACAGATTCATGCGAAAGTATTCCACCCTTATCTTCAGAACCTTCTACAACAGTGGCTCCTGCGCCATCAGCAAATATCATTGAATCACGGTCTTTTACATCAACAACCCTGGATAAGGTCTCGGTTCCTATAACAAGACACTTTTTAGCCATTCCAGATTTTATAAATGCTTTTGCTTGAATAACCCCTTCGATCCAACCAGGACATCCAAAAAGAATGTCATAGGCAACACATTTAGGGTTTTTGATTCCCAAAATAGTCTTAACTTTTGAAGCAACACTTGGAAGTGAATTGGATTGTTTTGACCCGTAAGGAGTATCTCCAAAATTATGGGCAACTATAATATAATCTAAATTTTCTTGATCAATTTTAGCACTCAGAATAGCTTTGGCTGCGGCTTTAGCTGCTAAATCTGAAGAATTTTGATTTTTGGCGGCATATCTTCGCTCTTTAATCCCTGTAATAGAACTAAATTTTTCTATGATTTCTGAGTTGTCAGCTTCAAAGGGTAGCCCTTCATTGGTCAAAAAAGTATGGTTAAGAAAGTCGCTATTTTTTTTAACTTCACTCGGTATATAACTTCCTGTACCTGTGATTTTTATATTCATGTAATTGATCTTGTATCAAAGTTAGTAAAGAGATTGATGGAGTGTTAGATTAGCAAAAAATCAAGACGAAGTCTAAGCTCTTTTATTTATGTATTGATATCAAAATAATAAGTTGTTAACATCTGAATTTCAAATATTTACATATTCATCTATAGGTGGACAACTACAAATTAAATTACGATCGCCAAAAGCTTCATCAACTCTTCTGACTGAAGGCCAAAATTTGTTTTCTCGAACAAAATCTAAAGGGTATAATGCCTTTTGCCTACTATATTCAAAACTCCAATTATCTGTAGTAGCCATTTCAAGGGTATGAGGCGCATTTTTAAGCACACTATTTTCTGCATGCATTTTTTGCTCATTTATTTCATTTGCTATTGATATCATGGCGTCACAAAATCTGTCGATTTCAGCTATATTTTCACTTTCGGTTGGTTCTATCATCATGGTTCCAGCAACTGGGAAAGATACTGTAGGTGCATGAAATCCGTAGTCCATGAGTCTTTTTGCTACATCTACAACTTCAATACCCTTCTCTTTGAAAGGTCTAAGATCAATAATCATTTCGTGTGCAGTTCTTCCTTTTTCTCCAACATATAGAATAGGATAATTGCCTTCTAATTTTACTTTAATGTAATTGGCGTTAAGAATTGCTATTTCTGTAGCTCTCTTAAGTCCTTTCCCACCAAGCATTTTGATGTATCCATAAGATATCAAGCAAGCCAATGCGGAACCCCATGGGGCACCTGAAATTGAACTAATAGGGTTTTCACCCCCAGTAGGAATTATTGGATTGGTTGGTAAAAAAGGAGCTAGGTGTTCTGCTACGCAGATTGGACCAACTCCGGGTCCACCTCCCCCGTGTGGAATAGCAAAAGTTTTATGAAGGTTGAGATGACAGACATCTGCTCCAATTATTGCCGGACTTGTAACTCCTACTTGTGCATTCATGTTAGCACCATCCATATAAACTTGGCCACCATTGTCGTGAATCAATTGAGTCATTTGGCGAATGTTCGATTCAAAAACACCATGTGTAGAAGGGTAAGTAACCATCAGTGCAGCTAAATTATCCTTGTGTTCAAGAACTTTATTTGAAAAGTCTTTCCAATCAATATTCCCAATAGCATCAGTTGCAGTAACTATAACTTTCATTCCTGCCATTACAGCGGAAGCTGGATTAGTTCCATGAGCAGATGCTGGAATAATACAAATATTACGATGATGATCTTCTCGAGAGGCATGGTATGCTCTTATAACCATTAGTCCAGCATATTCTCCTTGTGCTCCTGAATTGGGTTGAAGAGATGTAGCGTAAAAGCCAGTAACTTCGTTAAGCTGTTCTTCGAGTTCCTTTAGTATGTGTTGATACCCTGCTGCTTGATTTAGAGGAATAAAAGGATGTAAGCCATTCCATTGCGACCAGCTCAATGGAAGCATCTCACTTGCTGCGTTTAATTTCATCGTACATGAGCCTAAGGAAATCATGGAATGATTAAGTGCTAAATCTTTTCTTTCCAACTTTTTTATATAACGCATCAAGCTTGTTTCAGAGTGATACGAATTAAATACGGGGTGTGTTAAAAAAACTGAATTACGGGTTTGATTTTCAGCTATTTTAAGGGCCGTATATTCCTTTTTACAAGTACTTTTTTGGTTGCTATATTCTTCAAATAATACAACTAACTTATCAAAACTTTTACTTGTTATAGCTTCGTTAAATGCTATGGCAACGTGATCTTTATCTACTGCTAATAGGTTTATTTCTTTAGCCTCAGCTAGTTTAATTAATTTTGATGCATCTACTTTTATTAGCAGTGTATCAAAATAATTTTCATTGAGTTGTTCAATAGAAAACTCTTTAAGAATTGCTTCAAATTCCATTGCATTTTGATGAATTTTGAAAGCTATATTTTTTAGTCCTTTGGGTCCGTGATAAACCGCATACATTCCAGCCATAACAGCTAATAAAACTTGGGCAGTACATATGTTTGAAGTTGCTTTGTCTCTTTTTATGTGTTGCTCTCGAGTTTGCAGCGCCATTCGCAATGCAGGAGCTCCTTCTAAATCTCTAGTTTGACCAATAATTCTTCCGGGAATATTTCTTTTATAGGCCTCTCGTGTTGCAAAATATGCTGCATGTGGCCCGCCATACCCAAGGGGTATACCAAAACGTTGGGTTGTTCCTACAACAACATCTACACCATGCTTCCCTGGTGCCTCAAGCAAGGTAAGGCTGATTAAGTCTGCGGCAACAACGATTTTTATATCGAAAGCTTGGACTTTTTTAATTAATTCTGGTAGGTTTGGAATTGAACCATATTTCCCTGGGTATTGAAAAAAAGCTCCAAAAAAGTCAGATGTAAAATCAAAAGTATCTGGATTTCCCAAAACAAGCTTTATTCCGATTGGTTCTGCTCGAGTTTTGAAAAGTGCTAAAGTCTGAGGAAGTACATCCTCAGAAACAAAAAAGTTATTACTATCATTCTTTTTTTGATTTCTAGTACGAGCTGCAAAAACAAGAGTCATCCCCTCTGCAGCAGCTGTACTTTCGTCAAGTAAAGAAGCATTTGCCAATTCCATTCCAGTTAAATCAGTAACTACAGTTTGAAAATTAAAAAGTGCTTCCAGTCTACCTTGGGCAATTTCAGCTTGGTAAGGGGTATAAGCAGTATACCAACCTGGGTTTTCAAGAATATTTCTTTGAATTACTGCTGGAGTAATTGTCGGATGATAACCTAATCCAATGTAAGTGTCATATAGTTTGTTCTTTAAAGAAACACGCTGCAATTCCGTCAAAAATTCGTGTTCACTAATACCATCCGGTAGATTTAATTCATTTTGTAGTGCAATATCTGGTGGGATGGTTTCATTTAATAAAGAAGCGATAGAATCAGCTCCAATTACTTTGAGCATTTGCTCAATTTCTGCTTCATTTGGACCTAAATGTCTTGATTCAAAAGTTCCGTTCATTGTCAAAAGTTATTTACGTAAACTTAGTTAAAAATGACTTTATCTTTTTATGTTTTCTTCTTTTAAGTTATATAAGTTTTCAACCAAAAAGTTAACTTAAATTTTATGCTCAAAACAATAAGGATATAAAGAATAATAAGGCTTGACATGTTTTATAATAGTTGTTTTAGGTTAGACATATAAACAGTTTTAATACTTTTGCCCCGTGAAACTACTCAAACAATTTTTTGATTTCTACCTTAGATCTAGTATTCATGTAGCTTTGATGATTCTTTGCATATATGAAATTACGGTTTTTGAACATAAAGTAGATTCTACATTATATGAGCGGCTATTTATTTTTTTTAGCTCCCTTTCGGCTTATAACTTTGTAAAATATTTTAGTTTTTTAAAAAATAATCCTCAAAAAATTACCAATAATTTTAAGGGAATTCTTTTTGTTTCAATTATTAGTTTGATTTGCTCTGCAGGTCTTTTTACTTTTTTCAGCTATGCCGAACAAGTAATCATTTCAATCGCTACTTTATTTTTGGGTCTTTACACAATTCCAATTAATTCATCCCTGATGAACTTACGAAATATAGGGGGTGTGAAAATACATATTGTTGCATTATGTTGGACTTTGATGACATTAGCACTTCCCATCATAAATGAAGTTACTTTTCAAGATTCTTCCTTTTGTCTTTCGGTAATAAAACGTTATTTATGGATTATTTTAGCCATTCTTCCGTTTGAAATAGCTGATTTTAATTCAGATTCTAAAACCTTGGGCACCTTACCACAGGTTTTGGGGATAAAAAAGACAAAAATCATAGGCTATTTTATTGTTACAATAATTTTAATTCTAGTTTATTTTGGAGCTGTTGAGGTTTGGTTATGTTATATAACGATGATGATTTTTTATCTTTATTTTCTTTCAACAAGCTCTCTGGTACAATCTGCATTTAGAAATCTTTTTTGGGTTGAAGCAATTCCTTTTATAGGGTGGCTTTTAGTATATTTACAACAACAGCACTAACTATGTTTCAGCCATTCTTTTTCTTTTTACTTTTTCAAGGTGTGATTTTAACAGTACCTGCCGATACATTTGTTTCACAATTGACCAAAACAACTATTTTGATTGACGTTAGAACACCAGAAGAGTTTGATGAAGGTCACCTTTCAGGGGCTGTTAACGTATCGGTAACTTCAATTGATTTTGTTAATCAAATCAATGAGTTTTCCAAAAAAGGCCCAATATTTGTTTATTGTCGTTCAGGAAAAAGAAGTAATCGAGCAGCCAACTTAATGAAAGCAGATGGATTTCCTATGATCATAGAGTTAGAAGGAGGTTATCTAGCTTGGCAAATAACAAATTCTACTGCTCAATAAGTCCAGCTCTTCTCAATAAAGCTTTTGGGTCTGGTTCTGATCCTCGGAACCGTTTATATAATTTCATAGGGTGCTCAGTACCTCCCTTAGAAAGTACATGATCATGAAATGCTTGAGCTGTTTCTGTGTCAAAAATTCCTTTTTCTAAAAAAAGTTCAAATGCATCTGCATCTAATACCTCTGCCCATTTGTAACTATAATAGCCTGCAGCATAGCCTCCTTGAAAGATATGCGAAAAAGATGTACTCATGCAGTTTCCTTTTTGAGTAGGTGTAAATTGAAGTTTGGAAATTTGCTGTTCTTCATGTTCAAATACAGATTCTATTTCTGAAGCTTTTTCGTCATGGTATGAAAGGTCTAGATAGCCAAAGCTAAGTTGTCGTAAAGTTTGAAGACCCTGTTGGTATTGAGCTGCATCTTTAATTTTTTTCACATACTCCATCGGTATGGTTTCCCCGGTTTCGTAGTGTTTTGCAAATAAAGACAAAGCTTCCTTTTGATAACACCAGTTTTCTAAAATTTGACTTGGTAGTTCAACAAAATCCCAAGAAACGTTAGTACCACTTAAGCTGCTGTATTTTGTGTTAGCAAGCATTCCGTGAAGTGCATGACCAAATTCATGAAAAAGAGTTGTTACTTCATTAAAAGTAAGTAACGCAGGAGTTTTATCTGTTGGTGGCGAAAAGTTACACACAATTGAAATGTGGGGTCTTTGAGTTTGGTTTTGTGAACGATATGATGTCATCCAAGCGCCTCCTTTTTTACTAGGCCGTGGATGAAAATCAGTATATAAAAGTGCGGAAAATTTGTTCGATTTATCGTAAACTTGATAACAGGAAACATCGGGGTGGTAACCCGAAATTTTTTCTGATTTTTTAAAAGTTAAGCCGTAAAGTTTTTCAACTATTTCAAATAGCCCATTCAACACTTTTGGGAGTGGAAAATACGGTTTAAGGATTTGTTCATCAAAATCAAAAAGATCCTGCTTTAGTTTTTCCGAAACAAAAGCAGTATCCCATTTTTGAAGATTTTTAAGGTTTAATTTATTATTGGCAAATTCTTCAATTTGGTTCCATTCTTTTTCAGCAAAGGGAAGTGCGTTTTGATGGAGGTCATCTAAGAATTGGTTAACAATCGAAGCAGACTGAGCCATACGTTCTTCTAAAACAAAATCTGCATGAGAATCATATCCCAATAAGTTTGCACGTTCTTTCTTTAATCGAACGATTTTAAGAATAATTTCTTCGTTATTGTTTTCATTGTTTTGGAAGCCTCTTTTTCCAAAGGCAAGGCTCATTTTTTTTCTTAAATCACGATCTTCAGCATAGGTTACAAATGGCACATAGCTGGGATAGTCTAATGTAAATATCCAACCTTCCTTATCTTTGTTTTTAGCCAAAGATTTTGCTTGCATAATGCTGGTTTCTGGCAAGCCTTGGAGTTGATTTTCGTCTGTAAGGAGCAGTTCAAAAGCATGCGTGTCTGCAAGGACATGATCACCAAAAGTAAGGCTCAGTTGAGCTAATTCTGTATCGATTAGCCTTAATTTATCTTTTTGTTCTGGGGTTAAAAGCGCCCCGTTACGAACAAATCCTTTGTATTCTTTTTCAATCAGTGTTTGTTGTTCAGAACTAAGGATTAAGGTGTCTTTTTGGTTGTAAATTGTTTTTATCCGATCAAACAATACCTCATTTAGTCGAATGTCATTTTGAAGTTTGGTTAATAATGGAGCTGCTTTTTGCGTAACTTCTTGGAGATCCGAGCTAGTCTCAGCGCTATTTAAATTAAATAAGATACTGGTTATTGTTCCCAGTTGTTTCCCGCTAGTATCTAAAACTTCTAAGGTATTTTCGAAAGTTGGAGCTTTTGGATTGTTACAAATAGCATCGATTTCAGCAAGTGTTCTTTCTATCTCTAGCTCAATAGCAGGTATATAATTTTCAGTTTTTATAAGATCAAAAGGTGCGCTTTGGTGTTCTGTATTGAACGTAGTGTTAAGGATATTTTTCAAAAGCAGGGAACAGTTTTTAGTTTATATTTTTTGCTGAATCAATAACTTTGGACTTTAGTGATTCTTTAAACTCAATTATAGTTTTCTGGACTTCTTTATCGGCACTTCCAATAATTTGAGCTGCCAAAATCCCAGCATTTTTTGCTCCATTCAATGCAACTGTTGCAACAGGAACGCCACCAGGCATTTGAAGTATAGAGAGAACAGAATCCCATCCATCGATTGAATTACTAGATTTTACAGGAACACCGATTACAGGAAGTGGGCTAGTTGCCGCGATCATACCTGGAAGATGAGCTGCACCTCCAGCGCCAGCAATAATAACTTGTATTCCTCTTTTGTGCGCCTCTTGTCCATAAGAAATCATTTTCTCTGGAGTTCGATGAGCCGATACAATATCAACTTCTATTGAAATGTTAAATTCCTTGAGAATGTCGATTGCTTCTTGCATTACTGGAAGGTCTGATTGACTTCCCATTATGATTCCAATTTTTGCCATTTTATTTAGAGATTACTTGAATTGTTTTCTTAACCATTTCTGCTGTTTTCCGTGCCTCTTCAAGATTTTTATTGACGATGGTCACGTGGCCCATTTTTCTGAAAGGGCGGGTATCTTTTTTACCATAAATATGCGGGGTTACTCCCGGCATAGCTAAGATAGTATTCATATGTTCATAATGAACTGCTCCACTGTGATTTTCTGCACCTACTAAATTTACCATAACGCCCGAAACTTTATTTTCAGGATTCCCTAAAGGTAAATCAAGAATTGCTCGAATGTGTTGTTCGAATTGATCTGTGTAGGAAGTTTCTATTGTTACATGACCGCTGTTGTGAGGTCGAGGAGCAACTTCATTGACTAAAATATCTTCATTTTTTGTTAAAAATAACTCTACAGCCAAAAGGCCTACATGCTTAAAAGACTCTGAAACCTGAAGTGCGACTTCTTGAGCTTTGTCTGTTATTCTTTTATTTAACCTTGAAGGGCACAATACGTATTCAACTTGATTAGCTTCTGGATGAAATTCCATTTCTACTGTTGGATAAGCAACAACTTCCCCTGAGGGGCTTCGGCAAACAATCACCGCTAGTTCGTGTGAAAAAGGGACTATAAGTTCTGCTAAACATGCAACGTCGGGTAGTTGGTCAATTTGTTTCTGGTCTCGAACCATGTTAACTCCATTCCCATCATATCCCATTAAAGCAGACTTCCACACAAAAGGGACATTTAATTGATTGCTTAGAACAGCCGCCTTGAGTTGTTCAAGGTTATCAAAGTTTTGATGAGCAGCAGTTGGAATGTTATTGACCACGTAAAAATCTTTTTGAACACTTTTATTTTGAATTAACTCTAGAGTTGCGGCAGAAGGGTATACATGAACTCCTTCTTTTTCTAATTGTTTTAGCGCTTCTAGGTTTACATGCTCTATTTCAAAAGTTAATACATCAACTTTTTTCCCAAAATCATAAACTGTATTGTAGTCTTTGAAATCGCCTACCTCAAAATAATCACATGCTAATTTAGAAGGCGCATCTGGACTTGGATCTAGGACAGAAGTTTTGATGTCCCATTTACGGGTTGTATATAGCATCATTTTGCCTAGTTGGCCCCCGCCTAAAATGCCTAAAGTTTTATGGGTTGAAAAAAAGGACATATTTTTTTTTGACAAAAATACACATATATCTTTGATATATTAATTTCAAACACAAAAAGCCCTTTAAATTGGGTATCTTTGCTTTTTTATAAATTAGATTAATCATGATTAATATCGTTCTTTTTGGTAAGCCGGGAGTCGGAAAAGGCACACAAGCTGAATTTTTAAAAATACAATACCAATTAATTCATATTTCGACAGGAGATGTATTTAGATACAACATTAAAAATGCAACCGACTTAGGGAAACTTGCTCAATCTTTTATGGATAAAGGAGATTTGGTGCCCGATTCGGTAACAATAAATATGCTTGAAGCTGAGGTTGAAAAAAACAACCAAGCAAAAGGTTTTATATTCGATGGATTTCCAAGAACCACAGCACAGGCTGAAGCTTTAGATACCTTTTTGAGTAAAAATAAAATGGAAGTAACAGCTACTATTGCCCTTGAAGCATCCGATGATGAGCTTGTAAATCGTTTGTTGAAACGAGGAGAAACAAGTGGTCGTTCGGACGATCAGGACGAATCTAAAATTAGAAATCGTTTTGAAGAATACAACCAGAAAACTGCTCCATTGCGAGGTTTTTATTCAGAACAAAATAAATTTCACAGTGTTAATGGGATTGGTTCAATCGATGAAATCACAGCACGATTAACTTCTATTATTGACCAATTCTAAAAACATACAATGACTGAAGGAAATTTTGTTGACTATGTAAAATTATCTTTATCTTCTGGTAACGGAGGCAAGGGATCCATTCATTTACATAGAGAAAAATTTATTACTAAAGGAGGTCCTGATGGAGGCGATGGTGGAAGAGGAGGTCATATTATTCTTCGAGGGAATCCAAACTTATGGACTTTGTATACCTTTAAATTCAAAAAACATTTTGGTGCAGAACACGGTTTTCATGGGAGTAAGAACAGAAGCTCAGGAGCTCAAGGAGAAGATATTTATATCGATGTACCCCTAGGAACTGTAGTTAAAGATACCGAGACGCAAAATGTTCTTTTTGAAATTACAGAAAAAGATCAAGAAATTATAGTAGTAAAAGGAGGTCTTGGAGGTCGAGGAAATTGGCATTTTAAATCTTCAACCCGTCAAACTCCCCGATATGCTCAGCCTGGAATAAAAGGTGAAGAGCGTTTTGTTACATTGGAACTTAAGTTACTTGCAGATGTAGGTTTGGTTGGATTTCCAAATGCTGGAAAGTCAACACTCTTAGCTGCACTTACCTCTGCTAAACCTAAAATAGCAGACTACGAGTTTACAACCCTAAAGCCTAATTTAGGAATTGTTCACTACCGTGATTTTCGTTCTTTTGTTATGGCTGATATACCTGGTATTATTGAAGGAGCAGCTCAAGGAAAAGGTCTAGGGCATTATTTTTTAAGACATATAGAACGTAATTCAGTGCTCCTGTATTTAATCCCGGCAGACGCTAAGGATGTTAAAAAGGAATTCGAAATATTAAGAAAAGAACTTCAGGAATTTAATCCTGAATTGTTAGATAAACAATACATGATTGTATTGTCTAAATGTGATTTACTTGACGATGAATTGCGTGAGGCATATGCTCAGGAAATGAAAGAAAATTTTCCGAACACCCCCCACACTATGATTTCATCAATAAGTGAGTATAACCTTCAAACATTGAAGGATGAACTATGGAAAGTTTTGGCACTTGAAAATTCTATTGCGTAAACCTCTATGCGTAGCTTCTTCATTCAATCTGTTTTCTTTTTATTTAGCTGTGTAACTTTTGCACAAGAGAAAACACCGTTTGCAATTTATGAGTTTTCATCCGATCAAGAATATCAAAATAAACTTGAAATTCTTGAAAAGAAACCTACTTCAAAGGAAGCATTTCAAGATGTTATTTTATGGGCATCAGAACATAAAGATTATGAAACTGTAATTTTATATTATTCTAAATTAATTGAAAATGGTCATGAAAACGCTGAAAATCACTTTGGTTTAGCAGGAGCTAACGGGATAAGGATTGATGAAATAAGTAAGTTCAAAGCCTTGCCTTATGTTGATGCAATGAAAACTAATTTTTTAAAAGCACATCAACTAAATCCTAAACATACCCCAACTTTAATGGCTCTTGTAAAGGTTTATGCCAAGCTGCCTGGATTTCTAGGGGGTAGCTATTCAAAAGCAAGGAAATACGCAGAACTTCTTTCGGCACTAAGTTCAATAGAAGGTATGCTGGCGAAAGGCTTTATTTTAGAGTCAGAAAACAAAAGAAATGAAGCAAAGAAAATATATAATCAAGCTTTTAATCAATTAACTTTTTTGGATGATTGTAATCCAGATGAGCTTAAAGTTTTCTTTGGAAATAGAAGTCAAAACTTGAGCTTTGAAATAGCAAGTATTGGCCTTGCCTTTGATTTAAACGTGAACAAATCCATCTGTTCGCTGAGTTATTTTCTGGAAAAATTTGACATGCAGGATAACTTACCTAAAGAATGGGTTTACTATAAATTAGCGCTGCTTCACGAAAGAATTAATAAAAAAGAACAAGCCAACAAATACCGCTCCCTTGCTTTAGAAATTAACCCTAAATTTAAGCCATGAAAAAATTTCATTTTATAGCTATCGGTGGAAGTGCAATGCACAACTTAGCGCTCGCTTTACATCACAAAGGTTTCCAAATAAGTGGAAGTGATGATGCTGTTTTCGAACCTTCTAAGTCTCGATTAGCAAAGGCTGGAATACTGCCGGAGGTTTTGGGTTGGTATCCTGAAAAAATTCATGAAGGCCTCGATGGAATTATTCTTGGAATGCATGCAAAAAAAGATAATCCAGAACTTCAAAAAGCCATTTTATTAGGTATTAAAATATATTCCTATCCAGAGTTTTTATATGAACAAACTCAGAATAAAACCCGAGTAGTTATTGCTGGTAGTCATGGCAAAACAACCATAACCTCGATGGTTTTACATGTTTTAAGTTATTGGGAAAAGGAAGTAGATTATATGATAGGCGCTCAACTCGAGGGATTTGACACCATGGTGCATTTAACAGATGAAAATGATTTTATGCTTATTGAAGGTGATGAGTATCTTTCTTCTCCAATAGACCGCAGACCTAAATTTTTATGGTATAAACCTCATGTGACCCTTATTTCAGGCATTGCGTGGGATCATATTAATGTTTTTCCGACAGAAGAAAACTATATAGAACAATTTAGAACTTATATTGACTCTATTATGCCTGGAGGTGTTTTGGTTTATAATGAATTAGACTCTGTCCTAGAACAGATCTCAAAAGAATCTCAAAACACAATTAGAAAAGAAGCTTATCACGTACCAGAATATTTCATAGAAGAAGGAGTTACTTATCTAAAAACAGATGAAGGAGATTTACCTCTAGAAGTTTTTGGAGAACACAACTTATCCAACATTGCCGGGGCAAAATGGATTTGCCAATTAATGGGAGTAGATGAGGCAGAATTTCTAGAAGCTATAAGTAGTTTTAAGGGCGCTTCTAAGCGTTTAGAGAAAATCGGAGACAACGGATCTTCTTTTCTCTTTAAAGACTTTGCGCACGCTCCTAGCAAGGTTAAAGCTACTTCAGATGCAGTTGCTCAACAGTTTGAAGAGCATCATAAAGTTTATTGCTTGGAATTACATACATACAGCAGTTTAAACCCTACTTTCATAGGGCAATACAAAAATGCATTAAGTGGTGCAGACCAGGCGGTAGTGTTTTATGATCCAGAAGCACTAAAAATCAAAAACCGAATTCCTTTAAGTGAACAACAAATTAAAGTTGCTTTTGGAACAGAGAACCTAATTGTTTTTACTGAGCCAGATGAGTTTCAAGAATTTCTTTTAAATCATTCTTGGAAGAAAAGCATTCTTTTGATGATGAGTTCTGGAAATTATGGAGGAATGGATTGGGACGCTCTAAAAAAACATGTTCTTAGCTTTTAGTTTGATGATTTTCATACAAACGTTCAATGTGATTAATAACATCGGATTGACCCTCAATTAATGCTTGCTTTGCTCGTTTTCGATCTTCCTTGTTTTTGTCCTGTGAGATCTTATATTTCCCTTCCCATGAACTAATTTTTATATGAAAACCAACAATATAATCTAGTGCGGCATGCATACGCGGATTGTTTTCATCCAGAACATAATTAGGCTTTTCACCTTCTAGAAAAGCCGTCATAGCAATTAAACTTTCTTTCACGTCTTGAGGTTCTTTTTTAAGTATAATTTTTCCTCGTAAATGAACTTTAAAATAGTTCCAAGTTGGAAGCTGGGTTGTACTATATTTTGAAGGAGAAATATAAACCTCAGGCCCGTGAAATATAATCTCTAGGTTGTGGTCTTTGTCTTCGAAATGATTAATTTGAGGGTTAAATTTATCCAAATGCCCTACCAAAGTCCCTAAAGTACCTTTGTCTGAATATACCAAAGGGATGTGGGTGCTCAAAACCTTATTGCTGCTCGAAGTAATTACAGTGGCTAAGGGATACATTTTAATGAGTTCTAATGCATTTTCAAAACGATCTTCTTGATGGTGTTTGGGAGGGTAATTCATTGTTAAAAAATATTATATTTATAAGTGTTTTATTTCCAAATCGAAATTAAATTGCTCAAATCAATTGTAAACCTACTTTACTATGAAAACAAATCCACCCAAATTTACATTAAAAGACTGGTCTGTTGAAGAACGACCTCGAGAAAAATTAATTAGCCAAGGGCCTCAACATCTGTCCAATTCAGAATTGTTAGCTCTTTTGATAGGCAGTGGAAACCAAGGAGAAACAGCGATTCAGTTTATGCAACGCTTGTTAGTTTCTTTGGACAATGACCTGAGTAAGTTGCATAGAATTAGTATTGAAGAATTGTTGCTTTGGAAAGGAATAGGTCCAGCAAAAGCAGTTAAAATTAAGGCAGCTTTGGAATTAGGTAAAAGAATTCAGGGACTTCCAGCTCAAAAAAAAGATGGTTGCACCAGCAGTAAGATGGCTTATGACACTTTGTTTTCTGTGATGACTTATTTACATCGAGAAGAATTTTGGGTTTTGTATTTAAATAATCAACATCATGTTTTAGATAAGAAATGTTTGAGTAAAGGGGGTATTTCAGAAACCACAGTCGATATAAGGTTGCTGTTCAAAAATGCTTTGCGTTTGGGAGCAATTGCTATTATCGTTGCACATAATCACCCTTCTGGAGTTTTAACACCTAGTAAAAGTGATATACACCTTACAAAAAAAATTAAAAAAGCAGGGTATAATATGGATATAAAACTCCTAGACCATTTGATTATTTCTGAAAAAGGGTACTTTAGCTTTGCAGACGAAAATATGCTATAATTATGCTTTTGGTTTATACCCAAACAATAACTCCTAGACTTCGATATACTTTTAAGCATTTCTTTGAAAGTGTCTTAGGTATCGAAGTAGACTTTACTACTAAATTAGATGTATTTATTGCTCAAAATGGACCAAAACTAAGCTATGTAAATAAGCCTTTAGGGAATGAATTTTTTGTAAACGCTAATCCTTTATTATTTGAACAAGGAATTCAGAATCAAGAAATTGAAGTCTCAGATTGGGATGGGTTACCTGCTTTCTTTGAATCTTCACAAGCTTCTATAGTTCCTTATGATATATTTGCAGCTAGCTTTTACTTGATAAGTAGATACGAAGAATATTTACTCCACGTAAAAGATGAAAATGGGAGATTTTTAAGTAATCAGAGTTTAGCGGTTCAGAACAATTTCCTAGAACTACCTTTAATTGACCTTTGGGCCCAAAGAATACTTGATTTACTTCTAAAAAAATTTCCTGAGCTTGAAATAAATCAAGTAAAAACAAGTCAGTTTATTCCAATAGTTGAGGTTGTTTCACCCTATAAATACACTCATAAGTCCTTCTTAAGGAATACAGCACAATTTTTTATTTCACTTAGTAAATTTGATTTGTGGAGTATTATGGAGCAAATAATGGTTTTACTTGGGTTTTGGAAGGATCCATGGAATAATTTTAAAGCCTTTTTCTTGTTATTCAAAAAAAGTAAGCTAAAGCCCAGATTCTTTTTTTTATTTTCTAAGATTACCTATTATGACCAAGGTATTTCAATTTTTAACGCAACCTTTCATTCGCTTATAAAGTCTGTGTCTGATTATCATAAAGTTTCACTTTTGGTATCTACAGAAGCGCGCCAAAAAGTTAAAACATTCAAAAACGAGTTAGAGCGCTTTGAACAAATTATTCATCGAACCACTAAATTTATTCAATTCAATCTTGGAGTAACTTCTGTTTTTGAGACCTATAGAAATGTTTTGGCAATGGAAGAAGCAGAAGATTTTAGTTTGGGTTATCATGATAAAATGGGATACAGGGCAAGTACAGCAGTTCCTTTCCGCTTTTACGATTTAGGTAATGAAATAGAAACTTCCCTGGTTCTTTACTCATTAGTTGCTACTGAAGAAGTACTCAGAAACACAGATGCATTTACTGCTTTTCAGAAATTAAAACAATTAAAGGATCAAATTCCTACAGCATCAGGAATTCACACTTTTTCTGTAACCAATGCTATTTTGTCGCCTCACAACAATAACAAACCCTGGAAAGAAGCTTATGTAAATTATATTACTGAAAATGATAGATAAGCATAGAATAAAACACATTTTTTTTGATTTAGATCACACACTTTGGGATTTTGAAAAAAACTCAGCAGCAACCTTTCAATTTATTTTTAAAAAATTAAAGGTTGATTTTTCACTAGAAACCTTTCTTGAATTTTACAATCCAATTAATCATTATTATTGGAAGCAATACCGCGAGAATAAAATCACTGAAATTGAACTGCGTTTTTTAAGATTAGAAAAGACTTTTAATAAAATGAATGTTTCATTCACCCACGAACTTATTGATCAATTTTCTGAGCTTTACATTCAAGAACTTTCTAAAAACACCATCCTCTTCAAAGACACAGTGACTGTTTTAGAATATTTGAATTTAAAATACACTTTGCATATTATTACAAATGGATTTGAAAATGTTCAACAAAAAAAACTCAAAAACTCTGGAATTGATCATTTTTTTGAAGTAGTACTAACTGCCGAAAAAATTGGAATTAAAAAACCAAAACCAGAGATTTTTATCTTCGCACTAAAATCAGCAAATGCTCAACCGGAGCATGCACTTATGATAGGAGATAGTTTAGAAGCAGACATTCAAACACCCCTTAAGTTAGGGTTGCAAGCCATTCACTTTAATTCCCATAACGAACACCACCACGAAGAATGTTTGATTATTGATAAGTTGATGGATTTAACTAATTTGTTGTAAAAAGTTAAGATATGAGAACCTGCTCTTTTGTCTAGTCCCTATACTTAATGTATTTTTACTTAAAATTCCACTATGGAAATTCAAGATGCCCAAAAAGCAGTAGACGAATGGATCAATAAGCACGGGGTCCGTTACTTTGATGAACTAACCAATATGGCTCAGCTAACTGAAGAGGTTGGAGAAGTTGCTCGAATTATTGCTCGACGTTATGGAGAGCAAAGTGAAAAAGAATCTGATAAAAATAAGGATTTAGGTGAAGAACTAGCCGATGTTGTTTTTGTTGTGTTGTGCTTAGCTAATCAAACAGGGATTGATCTTCAGGAAGCTTTTGATAAAAAACTGAATCTAAAAACTGAGCGAGATCATAACAGACATCAAAACAATCCAAAACTTAAATAACACGAATGCTTTTACAAATAAGTCACCCTTCTAAAAACTGCAAGGGAAGTCTAAACATTACAGGTTCAAAAAGTGAAACCAACCGTTTGCTGCTTCTAAAAGCTTTATTTAAGGCACTTGAAATCGATAATGTTTCAAATTCTGATGATTCTGTTGCAATGACAAATGCACTTTCAACAGATTCAAATTATATTGACATTCATCATGCTGGAACCGCAATGCGCTTTCTAACAGCATTCTTTTCAACCCAAGAGGGAAGAGAAGTTGTTTTGACGGGTTCTTCCAGGATGCAAGAAAGACCAATAGGTGTTTTGGTAGATGCGCTAAGAGTTATTGGTGCAGAAATCACCTACGAAAAAACAGAAGGATTCCCACCACTCAGAATAAAAGGAAAAGTATTGAAAGGAGGACATGTGTCCTTGTCTGCCAACATCAGTAGTCAGTATATATCTGCCTTATTATTAATAGCCCCTAGGCTGGAAGAGGGTCTTAATCTATTGCTTGAAGATAAAATAACTTCTTTGCCCTACTTAAAAATGACCCTTTCTTTACTGAATCGTATTGGGGTACATTCACATTTTGAGAATAAGAACATCAAAATAAAAAATCAAAAACAAGTAGCGAACCAAGTTCAAATTGTAGAATCAGACTGGAGTTCGGCATCCTATCATTTCAGTTGTGTTGCGTTGAGTGATGAAGCTAAAATCACCCTAAAAAGTTACCGTGAAGACAGTCTTCAGGGAGATTCAGTTTTGATTGATATTTATAAAAAGTTAGGAGTTAGTACGCGTTTTGATTCTGATCAAATGGTTCTCGAAAAAATAAAAAACTTTCAACTGCCAAATTCAATTGAATTGGATTTAGTGGAAGCTCCGGATATTGCTCAAACAATTGTAGTTAGTTGTTTTGGGCTTGGAATAGGATGTGACCTTTTAGGTTTACATACTTTAAAAATAAAAGAAACCGACAGGCTTGTTGCCTTAGAACAAGAATTAACCAAACTAGGTGCCCAGATTCGGATCACCAATAACAGTTTACATTTAACTGCATCAAAAGGTTTCAAGCCCAACCAAACAGTCACAACATATAGTGATCACCGGATGGCTATGGCTTTTGCACCCTTGGCTCTAAAAATAAGTCTCAAGATAGCGGAGTCTAATGTGGTTACTAAGTCCTATCCGAGTTTCTGGAGTGACATGCAATCACTTGGTTTTGAGGTAATTAAAAAATAAACTTACGAAAACACTCCATTTACTTGACAACCCCTAGGCTGAGGTAGTATATTTGCGCTTTTAATGCCATTTTATAATCATGGTATTAGAGTAACTAAATACAGTTTATATATGAAATTATCTCATTTCGGTTTTAATTTACCAGAAGAAAGACTAGCAGAGCATCCAGCTGAAAATCGTGACGAATCTAGATTAATGGTTCTTGATAGAGCTACTGGAAAAATCGAACACAAAGTGTTCAAAGATGTTATCGACTACTTTGAAGAAGACGATGTTATGGTTTTGAATAACACCAAAGTTTTTCCTGCACGACTTTTTGGAAACAAAGAAAAAACAGGAGCTCGTATTGAAGTCTTTTTATTAAGAGAACTTAACGAAGAGCAACGCTTGTGGGATGTTTTAGTAGATCCAGCTCGTAAAATTAGAATTGGAAATAAACTTTATTTTGGAGAAGACGACAGTTTAGTGGCTGAAGTAATTGATAATACGACCTCAAGAGGAAGAACACTTCGATTTCTCTTCGACGGATCTTACACAGAGTTTCGAAAGAAACTTAAAGAGCTAGGAGAGACTCCACTTCCTAAGTATATCAAGAGAGATCCCGAGGCATACGATAAAGAACGTTACCAAACAATATATGCCAAAAATGAAGGAGCAGTTGCAGCTCCAACAGCCGGTATGCATTTCTCTAAGCACCTATTAAAGAAACTTGAAATTAAAGGAATTGATTTAGCTGAATTAACATTACATGTAGGTTTAGGCACATTCAATCCAGTCGAGGTAGAAGATTTGTCTAAGCATAAAATGGATTCTGAAGAACTTATTATTGAAGAAAAAGCAGTCCATATTGTAAACAACGCAAAAGCAAATAAGCGAAGAATTTGCGCAGTTGGAACAACAGTAATGCGAGGACTAGAAAGTTCTGTATCTTCTATAGGTACTTTAAATCCATACGAAGGATGGACTCATAAATTTATTTTCCCTCCTTACGAGTTTTCAATAGCTAATTGTATGATTACTAATTTTCATACACCTAAATCTACCTTGTTAATGATGGCATCTGCATTCGCAGACCCCGATTTCATTAAAGAAGCATATCAAGTGGCAATTAAAGAAAAATACAACTTCTATTCGTATGGAGATGCTATGTTGATTATTTAAATTAATCTAAATAAAAAAGGTTTCTATGGAGTTGGCTAAAAAAGATATTCGAGCACTTTCTAAAGAAGCCCTTCAGGACTTTTTTAAAACACAAGGTCATCAACCTTACAGAGCAGCTCAGGTATATCAGTGGTTGTGGAGTAAAGGAGTACATGATTTTGATAAAATGACTAATCTTTCAAAAGAAACTAGACTTTTGCTCGACACCCATTTTACCATCAATCATATTGCAGTTGATCAACAACAAAGAAGTAAAGATGGGACCTTTAAAAACGCGATTAAACTTCACGATAACCGAATTGTTGAGTCTGTTTTAATTCCTGCGAAAGACAGAACTACCGCTTGTGTTTCTTCACAAGTAGGATGTAGTTTAGATTGTAAGTTTTGTGCAACTTCTCAATTAGATAGAATGCGAAACTTAAATGTTGACGAAATATTTGATCAAGTTGTAGCTATTGACCAACAGAGCAAAACGTATTTTAATATTCCGCTTTCAAATATTGTTTTTATGGGAATGGGAGAACCATTGATGAATTACAATAATGTATTAGGTGCTATTGAAAAAATAACCTCCCCTGAGGGATTGGGAATGGCTTCAAAAAGAATTACCCTTTCTACTTCTGGGATTCCAAAGCTAATTCGTAAAATGGCTGATGATGGGGTTAAGTTTAACCTTGCGGTTTCATTACATTCAGCAATTCAAGAAACTCGGGAAAAGATAATGCCTTTCTCAAAGAAGTTCCCAGTAGAAGACCTTTTATCTTCTTTAGAATACTGGTATGAAGCAACTCAGAAAATGGTAACCATTGAATTTATAGTTTGGAAAGGAATTAATGACAACCTCGATGAAGTGAGGGCTTTGATTAATTTTTGCCGAAAGTTTCAGTCAAAAGTAAATTTGATTGAGTACAACCCTATTGGAGATGATACGTTTGAGCAAGCCTCTAAAGAAGCGATGTCAATGTATCAAAAGAAACTAACCTCTGCTCGTATTACCAACACAATTAGGCGTTCTAGAGGTAAAGATATTGATGCTGCTTGTGGTCAACTTGCCAACAAAGCTCATAAAAATTAATTCTTTAATGAAGTTGTATATTAGTAGAGTATGAAAGTAACGGAGCAAATAAAAGAGCCGATATATCTAGAAATGGAGCGCTTTGAACAAAAGTTCAGTGATTCTATGTCTTCTAAAGTAGCTTTGCTCAATCGAATTACACACTTTATAGTCAACCGGAAAGGGAAGCAAATGAGACCTATGTTTGTATTTCTCACAGCCAAACTTCTAGGAAATGGAACAGTAACCGAGAGAACCTACAGAGGTGCTTCTGTTATTGAACTAATACACACTGCAACACTAGTTCATGATGACGTTGTAGACGACAGCAATCAACGGCGTGGCTTTTTCTCTGTCAATGCCTTGTGGAAAAATAAAATTGCTGTTTTAGTTGGAGATTACCTATTGTCTAAGGGCTTACTTTTATGTATTCACAACGAAGATTTTGATTTATTGAAAATCATATCTGTAGCTGTTCGTGAAATGAGTGAAGGAGAATTACTCCAAATTGAAAAAGCTCGAAATTTAGATATTACAGAAGAGATTTACTTTGAAATTATTCGCCAAAAAACAGCAACCCTATTAGCGGCATGTTGTGCAATGGGAGGAAAGTCAGTTACTGATGATGAAGAAGAAGTAGAAAAAATGAGATTTTTTGGAGGATTATTGGGAATGGCTTTTCAAATTAAAGATGATCTTTTTGATTATGAAGAAACAAAAATAGGTAAACCAACAGGTATTGACATTAAGGAAAAGAAAATGACCTTACCCTTAATTTACACCATCAACAACGTATCTTCAAAAGAAAAAAAATGGTTAATTAATTCAGTAAAAAACCACAATACAGATAAGAAACGAGTAAAAGAGGTAATCCAACTTGTGAAAGATACTGGAGGTCTTGACTATGCTCAAAAACGGATGGAGAATTTTAGGACGGAGGCTCTAGATATTCTGATGACTTTCCCTAAAAATTCTTATCGTGATTCTCTAGAATTAATGGTTAATTATGTAATTACACGAAAGCAATAAATATTCAATAAAATTTAAATTTTGATTTCAAAAAACACCATAGACCAAGTATATGAAACTGCTCGAGTAGAGGAGGTTATTGGTGATTTTGTGGGTTTAAAAAAGTCAGGAACAAATTTCAAAGGATTAAGTCCTTTTACACAGGAACGAAGTCCAAGTTTCATGGTCTCGCCAGTAAAACAGATTTGGAAAGATTTCAGTAGTGGAAAAGGAGGTAATGTAGTTGCATTCTTAATGGAGCATGAGCATTTTTCTTACCCAGAAGCCATTCGTTATTTGGCTAAAAAATACAATATTGAAATTGAAGAAACCGAACAAACCGATGCTGAAAAAGAAAAATTAAACGAGCGTGAGAGTATGTTCTTAGTAGCTGAACATGCAAACAGTTATTTTAAGGAAACCCTTTGGGAGGCTTCTGAAGGTAAGGCTATTGGATTAACCTATTTTAAAGAGCGCGGTTTTACAGACGAGACAATCAAAAAGTTTGATTTAGGTTATTCTCCCCAAGAGAAAGATGCTTTTTCTAAATCAGCGCTTAAAAATGGCTTTCAACTCGACTTTCTAGAAAAAACAGGGTTAACTATTATTAATGAAAATTATCAGGTAGATCGTTTTAGGGGAAGGGTTATGTTTCCTATTAAAAGTCTTTCTGGAAGAGTAGTTGGTTTTGGAGGTAGAATTTTAGGAGATAATAAAAAAACAGCCAAATATCTAAACTCCCCAGAGAGTGAAATATATCATAAGAGTAAAGTGCTCTACGGAATATATGAAGCCAAGCAAAGTATCGCTAAAGAAGATGTTTGCTATTTAGTCGAAGGGTATACTGATGTTATTCAAATGGTTCAATCCGGAGTAACAAATGTTGTTTCTTCTTCAGGGACCGCATTAACGGAGCTTCAAATCCGTTTAATTCAAAGGCTTACTCAGAACATTGTAGTTCTTTTTGATGGAGATGCAGCTGGATTAAGAGCGTCTCTTAGGGGTATTGATATGATATTGGCTCAAGGAATGAATGTTAGGGTATGTTCGTTTCCTGAGGGAGAAGATCCAGATAGTTTTGCAAAGAAAAATTCGCAAGAGGCTATTGAGATTTTCTTTAAAGATAACTCAAAAGACTTTATACAATTCAAAGCCTCCCTATTGCTTAGGGATGCAGTGAATGACCCTGTGAAAAAAGCAGCAACTATTCGAGATATTGTTGAGAGTATTTCTAAAATACCAGACCCAATTCAGCAAGAGGTCTATGTGCAAAGTTGTGCGCAGATTATGGACATTTCTGAGAATGTTTTGTTCAGTGCTTTGGCTCAACTTTCAAAAAAGGCACAGAATACAAAGTCAAAAACAGCCCAGAAAGAGGAATCTTTCCGGGTAGTTAAGAATGAAATCCCCCAGAGTGTTAGTATTGATCATACTTTTGAGCTAGAAAGACAAATCATAACCATTCTAATAATGTATGGTGATCGCGAAGAGACATTCAAGGAATCGATATTAAGCTTTTCTGAAGAGGAGGAAATTGAGGAAGAAATTAAAGAAGTAAAAGTAAAGGTTTTCGAAAAAATTTTTTTAGACTTACAGCAAGATGAAATTGAATTAGCAAATAGTAATTTCAAAACCTTGTTTTATCTATTGATTCAGCATTTTCAAATCGAGGGACAGATATCCATTGATAAATTAATCCCAACTCTTGATGTAGAATTAAGTTCTTTGGTCAGCAATATTTTAATGAACGATGAGCAGCATCAATTGCACCATTGGGAAAAGAAAAATATTTTTGTAAAGTCCAAAGACAGTCAAATTTCCCAGTTAGTCAATGAAACTATTTTGACCTTAAGAAAGTTACTTATTGACAAAAAAATTGAAGAATTACAAGAGCAAGTAAAAGATAATGATGAACATCATGCCCAAATATTGGAAGATGTTATGAGTTATTACCAGTTAAAAAAAGTTGTCTCTAGAAAGTTAAACAGAGTAATTTAACTTTAAGCTAGTTGTTTTTTAGTTTTTTAGGAATTTCACAAACTGGAATTGATTGCATTTTGTGTAGATTTTGAGCATGAAGATTCTTGTAAATCAGTAAAATTTCGTTTTGCCTAGTGGAGTTGTTTTCCAAATCAGATTCGAGATTATTCATAGCCCATTCGAGTTCATCATAAGTAGCTCCCATTTGATCTTCATCAGTTCGATCATCGCCCCACAAGCCGTCAGTTGGTGCGGCATTTTGGATGGATTTAACTATTTCTAGTTTTTCAGCCAACAAAAACACCTCTGATTTCATAAGATCCGCAATAGGACTAAGATCTACTCCTCCATCCCCATATTTAGTGTAAAAGCCAACACCAAAATCCTCAACTTTATTTCCAGTTCCAGCAACGAGATAGCGTTCTAGGGCGGCAAAATAATAAAGTGTTGTCATGCGAAGACGTGCTCGAGTATTTGCAAGGCTTAAGAATTTACTTTCTTCATTTGTAGTGGGAGGTAAAAGCTCTTGAAAGCTATCAAATACTCCAGTTAAAGACAGTGAATGCTGCTGTACGTTTGGATATTTACTTTCTAACCAAGCAATATGCTCTTGAGCCCTAGAAACCTGATTTTTCTGTTGATGAATTGGCATTTCTAGACACAGTACAGGTTTTCCTGTGCGTGCACATAGCGTTGAGGTTAGAGCAGAGTCAATACCGCCAGACACTCCTACTACAAAACCGTTCATTCCAGATTTTTCTGCATAGTTGTTGAGCCAATTTACAATGTGGTCAATTACTTTTTCTGGCGATTTCATATGTTTTAGAGATTTTTTGGATGTAACTTTGCATAAAATTAGGGAACTTATTCTTCACAAAAAATTTTTAGCAGCACATGAATTCATTTTCTAGATCATTTTATTTAAAAGCGGGCTTTTATAGCCTCATAGCTGTTTTATTTTTTTCCTGTTCAGGAGAAAATGAACTTGAAGTAAAAATCAAATCAATACCCGTTAACATTGTAATAGATCGTTTTGATCTCAAATTTTATAATGCTAATCCAGAAGAATACATTGGTCTTAAAAAAACATATCCTTACTTATTTCCAGCGCAATACCCTGACAGTATCTGGATCAAGAGACAACGCGATAGTATTCAAACTCTTTTACATGCTGAAATCAAAAATATATTCCCCTCATTAAGCCCAATAAAAACGGACTTGGAGGATCTCTATAAACACATAAAGTATTATTTCCCAAAAGTACTAGACCCACATGTAGTTACTGTGGTTAATAATGTAGACTATCAGAGTAAAACAGTATTTACCGATTCTCTATTAATCATTTCTCTAGACACCTATTTAGGGTCTAAAAACCCTATTTATGAAGGCATTCCAAATTACATTGTTAAGGACATGGAGCTTCCTTATATGATGTCTCATATTGTTGACGAATTAGGGAATGTAGTTGTAAAAACTCCTGAAGACAGAACTTTGATAGCGCAGATGATATATTACGGTAAAAAGCTCTACATAAAAGATCTACTACTACCTTCTTCATCAGATGAAATTAAGATTTCATACTCAAAAAGTGAAATTGATTGGGTGAGTGAAAATGAGCGCTATATGTGGCAATATTTTATAGAGAACGAGCTTCTATATAAAACTCAATCTTCCTTATCATTAAGGTTTATTGATCCAGCTCCATTTTCTAAATTTTATTTAGAAATCGACAATGACACTCCTGGTAAAGTAGGTCAATGGATTGGCTGGCAAATTGTTCGTTCTTATATGGATAAAAACCCCAACATTACGCTCGAACAACTCCTTGTAATTCCTGCTAAAGACCTCTTCAATAAATCAAACTATAAACCCGCAAAATAAGATCATGGGAAAGCAAACTAACATTTCAATAGAAGTTCAATTAGATGAAAATAAAATTCCAGAAAAGATTGTTTGGTCTGCACCTGACGGTGGAGTAAATGAAGAGGAAGCGCAGGCTTTATTGATGTCTTTATGGGATGGTAAAAATCAAGAAACTTTAAGGATGGATCTTTGGGTAAAGGATATGCCTGTAGATCAAATGAATGTATTTTTCCATCAGTCTTTAGTGACTATGAGCCAGACTTTTCTTCGTGCGACCCAAGATGAAAAAATGGCAGCTACGATGAATGATTTTTGCGATTATTTTGCTGAAAAGCTAAACATCGACCGAGGGTAGGTGGTCTAGATTTATAAATTCCTCATTCAGTTTAGCGATATAAGCTAAAAGTTCTTCTCCTCCTGTTCTGTGTAAAGAAGAGGTAATGAAGTGAGGTGGAGCTTCTTCCCAAGCATGATCCAGCATTTTTTGAATATACGTTTCAGTTTTACGCTTAATTGCCATAGGCTTTTCTTTATCTGCCTTGGTAAAAATAATCGAAAAAGGAATATAGTGTGTGCCTAACCATTCCATGAATTCTAAATCAATGGGTTGAGGGTCGTGTCTAATATCAATTAAAACAAAAGCAGAAACCAGTTGTTTCCTCTTTTCAAAGTAGGTTGTTATTAATTTTTGAAACGCTTTTTTTGAAGTTTTAGAAGTACGAGCATATCCATATCCAGGTAGATCTACTAGATACCAGGATTTATTTATTTTAAAATGATTTATGAGTTGTGTTTTACCGGGTCTTCCAGAGGTTTTTGCTAGGTTTTTGCGATCACAAATGCTATTTATTAAAGAAGATTTACCAACGTTAGAACGCCCAATAAATGCGTATTCAGGAGTTTTTTCGTTCGGACATTTGGAAACATCCGTGTTGCTAATAATGAATTCGGATGCTGTAATTCGCATGGCTACTAAAAGTTACGTTTTTTGAGCCAAACCAAAAGTTTCTCATTAAACTGATCGGGATGTTCCATCATTGGAGCATGTCCACATTCTTTTATCCAATAGAGGTCAGAGTCTGGTAATAACTTATGAAATTCTTCAGCTACATTAGGAGGAGTGACAATGTCGTTTTCACCCCAAATAATACCAGTAGGAGTTTTCATTGAAGGTAGATCTTTTGCCATATTATGACGAATAGCACTCTTAGCAATTGCTAGAGTTCTAATTAATTTATTTCGATCATTAACTACCTCAAAAACTTCATCAACAATTTCTTTAGTTGCTATAGCTGGATCATAAAACACCTCTTGAGCTTTAGTTTTTATGTACTCATAATTACCTCGTTTTGGATAGCTTTCACCCATAGAGTTTTCATATAAACCAGAACTTCCAGCAAGAACAAGGCCCTTTATTAATTCAGGATGATGTTTAGCAAATACTAAGCTTATGTGGCCTCCAAGGGAATTACCTAGAAGTATTGGTTTGTCAATCTTTTTTGCATTCAAAAAATTTTTGAGATAATCAGAAAAGGTTTTGACGTTAGTCTTTAGTAGGGGCAATTCATAGACTGGTAACTCAGGCATTATAACCTTGTATCCATGTTTTGGGAAAAAGTCTGCAACACCGGCAAAATTACTTAAGCCACCCATTAGTCCGTGTAGGATAATAATAGGCTGACCTTCGCCAATCTCGACAAACTTGAAATCCTTTTCTTCTTTATATATTTTTTCCATACTAAGACGTGTACTTAGAGTGTTTTTAGCTTTCAAATATAGTTAATAATTAATGATTTGGAATTTTTTTTTGACTGTTATACGGCTAAGACCTCTTTTACCCCAACTCAGGAAACTTATCAACAAAGTGGTATTTAGTGGAAAATTGTGGTAAATATACTTTATATTTGATCTATCAACTCGCAAACAATTAAGATGCAGCACTTTATTGGGACATATGAATGTAAAGCTGACGCCAAAGGGCGGATCATGCTTCCGGTTGCCCTTAAGAAGCAATTGGCTCAAAATTTAGCAGAGCAATTTGTTTTAAAGCGTGCCGTTTTTAATTCTTGTCTAGAGTTATATCCCATTAAAGAGTGGGAAGCGATGATTGAAAAGGTTAATCAACTTAACCGATTCAATAAAAAAAACAACGACTTCATTAGAAGGTTTACGGCAGGGGTTCGCATAGTTGATGTTGATCAGACAGGGCGTTTACTGATTCCAAAAGACCTTTTTGTTCATGCTGGAATTTCTAAAGAAGTGGTGATTTCTTCAGCGGTAAATATTCTTGAAATATGGGATAAAGTTCGTTATGAAGAAGCAATAAGCGAAGCAACTGTTGATTTTGGCGCATTAGCTGAAGAAGTAATGGGAGATAAAGATGGAGATCAAATATCATAATCCAGTTCTACTGGACCGCAGTGTTGAGGATTTGGTTACCAACCCAGATGGGATTTATGTTGATGTTACTTTTGGAGGCGGAGGTCATTCAAGGAAAATATTAAAATCTCTTTCTCCAGAGGGCAAATTATTTGCTTTCGACCAAGATCAAGATGCAGTGAAAAACACTTTGGCTGATCCGCGTTTTGAGTTGATTCAAGCAAATTTCAAAGACCTAAAACGATACCTTAAATTTTATGGCATAAAAGAAGTCGATGGCATTTTGGCTGATTTTGGTGTTTCATCACATCAATTTGATGCTGAGCAAAGAGGATTTTCAACACGCTTCGAAGGTCGTTTAGATATGCGTATGGATCAAGACGCAAGTTTATCTGCATTTGAAGTAGTCAACACCTATTCGGAACAAGAGTTGATTTCAATAATGAAATTGTATGGTGAGGTCAAAGGCGCTCACAAAATTGTTTCTGCAATTTTGGAGCAAAGAGATGTTGCGGATATAGAGACTACAACAGAATTAATTGAAATAATCAAACCGCTTATTCCTGAGCGTTTTATAAATAAAATACTAGCCCAAGTTTTTCAAGCCATTCGAATAGAAGTGAACCAAGAGTTGGAGGTAATTAAATTATTTCTTCAGCAGACTGTTGAGGTTTTGAAGCCTAGTGGGAGGTTGGTTTGCATCTCGTATCACTCTTTAGAAGACAGATTGGTTAAACGTTTTATTAGAGAAGGAGTTTTTGAGGGGGAGGCAGAACAAGATTTTTTCGGAAATCGATTTACGCCATTCAAAAAAGTTGGAGGCCTTGTAATTCCGTCGGATGAAGAAATAAAATTAAACAGTAGAGCTAGAAGTGCGAAACTAAGAACAGCTGAAAAAAAATGAACAAACTATTGTCGTTTTTAAACATAGAATTTTTGATTAAGGATAACGCCTTGAAAAATTGGCGTATGATTTTGTTTTTATCTCTACTGGCTTTAGTAATTATTTCTAGTGGACATTCAGCAGACCGTAAAATTTTTCAGATAGCAAAACTCAATAACGAGCTTAAAGAAATGAAAAGCAACTTTGTCGAAAAGCGAGCTTATTTGATGGAATTAAAAATGGAGTCTAGAGTTACAGAGTCCCTCAAAGAGAAAGGCATCAAGCCTGCCAAAAACCCGCCCATAAAACTGGTTGTAGAATCAAGTAAAAAATGAATAAAGAAACAAAGCAAATAACGAACCGTTTTTATCTAGTGGTACTAGGGTTGTTTGTCTTTGCCTGTATTTTGGTTTCCAAACTTTTTATAATTCAGATATCAGAAGGTGATTATTATCGCGATCTAGCCCAGCAAAGAACTGTTAAAAACTTTGTTTTACAGCCCAGTCGAGGTAATATATATTCAGACGATGAGAGTTTGTTGGCCACTACAGTTCCTCGTTATGAAATCCGATGGGATGCTAAAGTAGCTTCAGAAAGTCTATTTCAAAAACACAAAGACAGCTTATCTCACGAATTGGGAATTTTGTTTAACAAACCCAGTTCACATTATCTGAAAAAACTGGAACAAGCTCGGGCAAAAAAGAGTCGTTATGTGTTGATCGGCAGAAACCTTAATTTTTCTACTTACAAGAAAATAAAAAGTTTACCTCTGTTTAACATGTCTTCACTCCGAGGCGGATTAATTGTTGAGTCGCAATTGACTCGCGAAAATCCGATTGGTAAAATTGCAGAGCGAACCATCGGTTATGAGCAAAGAGATCCAAGCGGAAATTATCTGCGGGTAGGTCTGGAGGGAGCTTTTGGTCAATACCTAAAAGGAGAGAACGGCAGGAGAATGAAACAGAAAATTGCCAACGGCCAATGGAAGCCCATTAATGATAACAATGAAAAAGAGCCTACCGAAGGTTATGATGTATATACTACGCTCAATATCAATATGCAAGACATCGCACATCATGCGTTGTTAGCTCAGTTAGAAAAGTTTGAAGCCGATCATGGAACAGTTGTAGTAATGGAGACCAAAACAGGTAACATTAAAGCAATTTCAAATCTAGGAAGGACATCTGAAGGTAAATATTATGAGAAGCTAAATTATGCCATTGGGGAAGCCCATGAGCCAGGATCTACTTTTAAGTTAATGGCAATGATTGCTGCGCTTGAAGACAAAGTAGTTGATGTAGATGATTTAGTTGACACAACGGGTGGTGAGCTTACTTTTTATAAAAAATATAAGGTTCGAGATTCTAAAAAAGGAGGGTATGGTTTGTTAACCGTTGCTAAAGCTTTTGAGGTTTCTTCGAATACTGGGATAGTCAAAATAATTCATGATAACTATAAAAACAACCCATCAAAATTCGTAAATCGCCTTTACAACATGGGATTACATAAACCCCTTGGACTTCCTTTCAAGGGAGAGGCTATGCCTAAAATTCCTTATCCAACAGATTCAGATTGGGACGGATTGGATTTGCCCTGGATGGCTTTTGGTTATGGCGTATTAATGACTCCTCTTCAAACCCTAACGTTTTATAATGCCATTGCAAATGGCGGAGAAATGGTAAAGCCTAAGTTCATAGATCGAATTGGAAATTTTGGAGAAACACCGGTTAAATATTTTGATAAAGAGGTTATTAACCCATCTATATGTTCTAAAGAAACACTAGAGCAAGTTCAGAAAATGATGTTTAATGTTGTTGATAAAAAATGGGGAACGGCCCATAAAATAAAAGATATAAATTTTGCTATAGCCGGAAAAACTGGAACCTGTCAGGTAGATTATACAAAAGAAGAAACGCAGTATGTATCAAGTTTTGTTGGTTATTTTCCTGCCGAAGCCCCGCAATATTCCTGTATTGTTGTCATTCATAGACCAAACAAAAAGATAGGGTATTATGGAGCAACGGTTGCTGCACCAGTTTTCAAAGAAATAGCATTAAATATTTTCAATACAATTCCTAAACAAGTAGAGGTTCCTGAGTTGAATTTTGCTTCTGTAGGTTTCGACATTGATGCTTTTGATTCTTCAGCAACAAATCAAACAATACCAAACGTAAAAGGAATGCCAGCAATGGATGCGTTAATGTTATTAGAGCGAATGGGATTGAAAGTAGAATTAAAGGGCACAGGAAAAGTAAAAAGTCAGTCAATTAAACAGGGTTCGAGATTAAATAAAAAACAACAAATCTTATTAGAGCTCTCATGAAACAACTTAAAGACATTTTATTTGGGGTTTCTATTGAGCAGACTTATGGTGCTATAGCTAAGCATATTAGTACAGTTGCGTTTGATTCTCGCAAAGTAGAATTAAACACGCTTTTTGTTGCTATAAAGGGAGATCAGTCAGACGGTCACGACTATATTGACGCGGCAATTAAAAAGGGCGCTCATGTTGTTTTGGTAGCGCAAGAACCTCATCAGATAATCCCCGGAGTTACTTTTATTAGGGTGCCTGACACGCGTGTAGCTTTAGCTATAATAGCCGCTAATTATTATGATCATCCTTCTCGTAAACTAGATCTGATTGGCATTACTGGGACTAATGGAAAAACCACAACCGCTAGCTTGAGTTTTGAGTTATTCACTCAAATGGGTTATGCTGCTGGTTTATTGTCAACTGTTGAAATTAAATACGCAAAACAAGTTATTCCTGCAACTCATACAACTCCAGATCCTTTAGCTATTAACAAGCACCTGGACACCATGGTAAATCTTGGAATTGGATATTGTTTTATGGAAGTCTCTTCTCACGGAATAGCACAAGGAAGAATCCATGGACTCCAATTTAAAGGTGGGGTGTTTACTAACCTTACCCAAGATCATATAGATTATCATGAAACTTTTGCGGCTTACAGAGATACCAAAAAAGAGTTTTTTGATCTTCTTCCTAAATCAGCGTTTGCATTAGTCAATTTGGATGATAAGAACGGAGCATTTATGGTTCAGAATTCCAAGGCAAATATAAAATCATTTGCAATTCAAAATTATGCTGATTTTAGAGCACAAATTCTAGAGCATCAATTTACTGGAATGCTTTTAAAAATTGAGGATAAAGAGGTGTGGACACAACTTATAGGCCTGTTTAATGCGTCTAATATTTTAGCGGTTTATGCAATTGCAAGTCTTTTAAATCAAGAACAACTTGAAGTTTTATCTGCAATAAGTAAGCTTAAAAATGTAAGTGGTCGTTTTGAAACGATTCAAGGGCCAAAAGGTTCTTTGGTAATTGTAGATTATGCTCACACGCCAGACGCGTTGAAGAATGTTTTGAAAACCATTAATTCGGTAAGAACCAGAAACGAAAAAGTGATTACGGTTGTAGGTTGTGGAGGTGATCGGGATAAAGAAAAACGACCTATGATGGCAGCTGTTGCAGCTCAACTCAGTGATCGTGTTGTGTTTACATCCGATAATCCTCGTTCGGAAGATCCTGAAAAAATCATTTTAGAAATGGAGGTTGGTGTAGCACCTGAAGATTATAAAAAAACATTAAAAATAAGCGACCGTAAGGAAGCCATAAAAACAGCATGCATGCTTTTAGAAGATAAGGATGTTTTGCTGATTGCTGGGAAAGGACATGAAACCTACCAGGAAATTAAAGGGGTTAAAACACAGTTTGATGACCGTCAGGTTGTACAAGAAATATTATTGAAATTATTCTAATATGTTATACTATTTATTCGAGTATTTAGAAAGTCAGTATCAATTGCCAGGAGCAAGTCTGTTCCAGTTTTTGTCTTTTAGAGCAGCTCTTGCTGTACTTGTTTCCCTATTATTTTCTACCATTTTTGGAAAAAAAATAATTGATTATCTAAAACGAAAACAAATCGGAGAAACAGTTCGTGAACTTGGTCTAGAAGGTCAGGCACAAAAATCAGGAACTCCAACAATGGGAGGAATTATAATTATTATAAGCACCTTAATCCCCGTTCTTTTAATTGCAAAACTTCAGAACATATACATTCTTCTACTCATTTTCACAACCCTATGGATGGGTGCAATTGGGTTTTTGGACGACTATATTAAAGTATTTAGAAAAGACAAACAAGGATTGAAAGGAATTTTCAAAGTAATAGGGCAAGTCTTTTTGGGTGTTGTTGTAGGTTCTACTTTATATTTTCATTCCGAAGTTACTGTTAGGTTAGAACAGCCTAATGTTATGGTTGAGCAAAATGTTGAGAATTTTACAAGTGATCAAAAATCTACTTTAACAACAATTCCATTTTTAAAGAATAACGAATTTGATTATGCGGAACTTATTCAATGGATTCCAAATTCTGCTCCTTACTCCTGGTTGATTTTCATTCCTTTTGTAGTTTTTATTATAACAGCTATTTCTAATGGTGCAAACCTTACGGATGGGATTGATGGCTTAGCCGCAGGAAGTTCTGCCATTATGGTTTTCACTTTAGGAGTTTTTGCTTGGGTCTCCGGTAACCTTATTTTCTCTGATTATCTCAACATAATGTACATACCAAATGCAGGTGAAATAACGATTTTTATTGCTGCTTTTCTGGGGTCTCTGATTGGGTTTTTGTGGTACAATACGTATCCTGCTCAAGTGTTCATGGGAGACACTGGAAGTCTAACTATAGGTGCTATTATTGCCGTAACAGCCATTATGATTCGAAAAGAATTATTACTGCCTCTTTTGTGTGGAGTTTTTGTATTGGAAACTCTTTCTGTAGTTATTCAGGTTGGTTATTTTAAATATACTCGGAAAAAACTTGGAACTGGTAGAAGAGTGTTTTTAATGGCACCCTTGCATCATCATTATCAAAAGCTTGGTTATCACGAAAGTAAAATTGTAGCTCGTTTTTGGATTATAGGTATCCTCTTAAGTGTATTAACCATTGTAACTCTAAAAATTCGATAATGCCTAAAAAACTTGTCATATTGGGCGGAGCAGAAAGCGGAATTGGATCTGCAGTTCTTGGCGTGAAACAAGGTTTCGAAGTTTTTGTTTCTGATGCTGGAGCTATTTCTTTGGATGTCCAAAATGAATTGAAAGCACTGGGTATTTTGTTTGAACAAGGTGGGCATGATTTGAAGACTATTCTTCAAGCTTCTTTGGTTATGAAAAGCCCTGGAATTCCTGAAAAAATTGATTTAATTAAAGAAATAAGAGCTGCCAATATTAAAATAGTTTCAGAAATTGAATTTGCAAGTCAATATACTAATGCTACTTTAATTGGTATAACAGGCAGTAATGGTAAAACCACAACAACCCTTCTTACGTATCACTTGTTAAAGCAGTCGGGATTGAATGTCGGAGTTGCAGGTAATATAGGATATAGTTTTGCGCGACAAGTTGCCGAAACCAATCGAGAAGTTTATGTATTAGAAATCAGCAGTTTTCAATTAGACGATATTTATGAATTTCAGCCAGAAGTTTCTGTCATTACCAATATTACTCCAGACCATTTAGATCGATACGAAAACAACTTTTCAAAGTATGTAAGGTCTAAAATGCGCATCATTAAAAATCAATCAAATAAGCAGTTTTTAGTCTTTAACTCCGAGGATCCGGTCTTGGTTAAAGCTCTTAATAAATCTACTTCTCAAGTGAACAAAATTTCTTTTGGTTTTGAAAAACCAGAAAAAGATGGAACATATACCTCAGACGATCAAATAATTATTCAACATGACAATTCAAATACCATGATAAATACAGCACAATTTCAACTTCAAGGAAGGCATAATTTGCTTAACGCTATGGCGGCAGTTACCGTTGCAAGGCTTTTAAAGGTTAGTAAAGATTCTATTCGCGAAAGCTTAATGAGCTTTAAGGGTGCTCCTCATCGTTTGGAGCAGTTTCTTAAGATTCAAAATGTAAGCTATATCAATGATTCTAAAGCTACCAACGTGAATGCAACCTTCTATGCTTTAGATAGCGTGAATTCACAAACTGTTTGGATTGCTGGAGGTGTTGATAAAGGAAATGATTACAATTTGTTACTTCCGTTGGTTAGAGAAAAAGTAAAAGCTATTGTTTGTTTGGGTATAGACAACCAAAAGTTACTTGAGGTTTTTGGGCCTGTTGTAGAGACTATTGTGGAAACTCAATCCATTGATGAGGCTGTAAAAATCGCGCATAAAATTGCACTTAAAAAAGAAACGGTTTTGCTCTCACCAGCATGTGCAAGTTTTGATTTATTTGAAAACTATGAAGACCGTGGAGATCAATTCAAACAAGCTGTTCGAAATTTATAATGAATAAAAAACACAAACTACTTAGTGGTGATCTAGTGCTTTGGGGCATTCTTGCTTTATTGGCATTGTTCTCTTTCTTACCTGTATTTAGTGCAAGCTCAAATCTTGCTTATGTCGTGGGGGAGGGTAGTCCATGGTATTATTTATCTAAACATATGGGTATTTTGATTTTTGGATTTGGATTTATGGTAGGGGTCCATAAAATACCCTATCAGTATTTCAAAGCAATTTCTATTTTATTACTACCTGTTGTTGTTCTGTTACTAATTTATACGGCATCTCAAGGAACAGTCATTGATGGGGCTAACGCCAGTAGGTGGATTCAAATTCCTTTCGTAGGGCTAAGTTTTCAGACTTCAACTTTAGCTTCAGTTGTTTTGATGATTTATGTAGCTCATTACCTGTCAAAGAATTATGAAAACCCCCAAACATTCAAAGCTTCTATTTTGCCTTTATGGCTGCCTGTTTTTGTAGTAGTTTCTCTTATTTTACCCTCAAACCTTTCTACTGCAGTATTGATTTCTATGATGGTTTTTATGCTTGCTTTTTTGGGAGGTTACCCGATTAAACACCTAGCTATTCTTTTAGCTGGAGCTTTCTTTTTATTACTACTGTTTGTTTTGTCGGCAAAGGCATTTCCTGATTTAATTCCAAATCGAGTTGATACTTGGGTTAGTAGAATTGATAATTTTAATCAACCAGATTCTGATACAACAGACAATTACCAGGTTGAACGAGCAAAGATTGCAATTGCTACTGGAGGCATAACCGGTTTGGGAGTTGGAAAAAGTGTAATGAAAAATTTTCTCCCTCAAAGTAGTTCCGACTTTATTTACGCAATAATTGTAGAAGAGTTTGGGCTTTTGGGAGGTATAGGCTTAATTTTTTCTTACTTATTAATTCTTTTTAGAATTATGGTTATAGCCCATCGAACTCCAACAGTTTTCGGAAAACTTGTTGTTATTGGAGTTGGGGTTCCTATTATATTTCAAGCAATGATTAATATGGGAGTTGCCGTTCAGGTTCTCCCTGTAACGGGACAAACCTTGCCTATGGTGAGTAGTGGAGGTACTGCAGCTTGGATGACTTGTATTGCATTTGGAGTGATTTTGAGTGTGAGTTCTGCATACTATAAAAAAGCAGAAGAACTAGAACCAAAAGCGTCAAACGAAGATAACCCTTTAGCAGTTTTAAGTGAAACCATATAAATTCATCATATCGGGAGGAGGAACAGGTGGGCATATATACCCTGCAATAGCCATTGCTGATAAATTAAAGCAAACCTTTCCAGATGCTAAAATTTTATTTGTTGGTGCACTTGGAAAGATGGAGATGCATCAAGTACCAAAGGCAGGATATGCAATCAAAGGAATTTGGATTTCTGGTTTTCAACGGAGTTCTTTTCTGAAAAACATACTCTTCCCTTTAAAGTTAGTGGTTAGTTTTTTTCAATCTGCTTTCATTTTACTTTCATTTAAGCCTGATTTTGCTATAGGAACTGGTGGTTTTGCTAGTGGTCCAATTCTTTTTATTTCCCATTATCTAAAAATCAAGACACTTATTCAAGAACAAAACTCTTATGCAGGGATTACGAACAGAGTCCTCGGTAACCGGGTTGATTTAATTGCTGTTGCTTTTGAAGGTTTGGATCGTTTTTTTCCAAAGGATAAAATCGCCATTACGGGAAATCCAATCCGAGAAGCTTTAGTTATCTCAAAAAACAAAAGGGCAATAGCACGCTCTAATTTTAATTTAGATATCACCAAAAGGACCTTAGTTGTATTGGGCGGGAGTCTGGGAGCAAAAAAAATCAATCAAACTATAGCAGCTCATCTTCCTCTATTCTTCAAGTTTAATATTCAATTAATCTGGCAATGTGGAAAGTTATATTATGATCAGTATAAAAAATACAATGAAGACCATAATGTTCAGGTGTATCCTTTTATTCAGGATATGGATCTTTTGTATGCTGCTGCAGATGTTTTAGTGTCTAGAGCAGGAGCAAGTTCTATTTCTGAATTAGCGGTAATAGGTAAGCCTGTTATGCTCATACCGTCCCCTAATGTAGCAGATAACCACCAGTTTCATAATGCACAGGCTTTAGCAAAAACAGGTGGCGCTTTAGTGCTTATAGAACAAGATATAGATCAAGAATTCGAAAAATATTTCAACCGTCTTTTGAAGGTCGATGAAGATTTGGTACAAGACGAGTTCGTTAAATTCGCTCGACCAAACGCAACTCAAGACATAGTAGGTTTAATAATAAATAAGCTCAACAGAAATTGAATTTTAAACGACAAACATATTATTTTATAGGGATTGGAGGCATCGGAATGTCGGCTATTGCGCGCTACCTTGTTTTGCAAGGAGCTCATGTTTTAGGTTATGATAAAATGCCATCTTTGATAACAGATTCAATGCAAAAATTGGGTATACATATTGTATTTGATGAATCCTTAATAGCTCTGCCTAAATCTGTGAATTCAATAGAAACTCAAGTCGTTTATACGCCAGCAATACCTGATACGCATCCCCAATTAAATTTTTATTTAAAGCAAGGTAATCGTGTGGTTAAGCGTGCACAGATTTTGGGAGACTTAACTCGCGATACAATTTGTTTGGCTGTTGCTGGTACCCATGGAAAAACAACTACCACCGCTATTCTTACTCATTTGTTTCAGCAATCCGAAGCCTCTTTTACATCTTTTGTTGGAGGGATATTTCAAGATTCTAAAACCAACATGTTGTCCCATGGAAATGAATATACTTTAGTTGAAGCGGACGAATTTGATCGGTCTTTTTTACACTTGAATCCAACGATTGCCTGTATTACTTCTATAGATGCCGATCATTTAGACGTTTATAACGACGCTTCTAGCTTGAGGGACACCTACAGAGAATTTGCTTCACAGGTTAAAGAAACTTTGTTTGTAGAAAAAAACATACCCATAGCTGGATTGACTTATAGTGTTTCTGAAAAAGCGGACTATTATATTGACAATATAAGGCCCCTATCAACTGGTGTTCAATTTGATTTAAACACACCTGAAGGAGTCTATGAAAATCAATTTTTCAATCAATTGGGGGTGCATAATCTTTCTAATGCTCTTGTGGCTTTAGCTATGGCTTCAAAGGCTGGTATTCCAGTAGCTGATTTAGTAAAAAGCTTAACCAACTTCCCGGGTGTTGAACGGAGGCTCCAAGTTTTAATTGATAGAAAAGATCGCGTTTTGATTGATGATTATGCACACCACCCTACAGAAATTAAAGCGGTTTACGAAACCTTAAATACAAGTTTTCCAGAGGATCACAAGTGTGTTGTTTTTCAGCCACATTTATATTCAAGAACCCAAGATTTTATGAATGAATTTGCAGCTGCTCTATCACTTTTTGATCGGGTATATTTATTGGACATCTACCCAGCGAGAGAGTTGCCCATAGTAGGTGTTACTTCTGCTGTTCTTAAGGAAATGATTTTAGGGACACAAGTAGAGTTGATTTCAAAAGAAGAGATGGGTGTCAAGTTAAATCTAGTTAAAGAAAGAATTGTAGCGATTCTAGGAGCAGGTGATGTTGGTGCTGAAGTTGAAAAAATTAAACTTAAAATGATGCAGGATGAAGCTTAATAAATATCTAGGATTAGTTTTTGTTTTAATATTAATTACTTCTTCTGTTGTATTCAGTCATTGGCGAAATAATCAAAGAGATTTAAGCGGGATCGAAGTTGTTTTTAGTCAAAATCATCATGATTTTTTAAATGTTGATATGGTTAATAAATTGTTAATACAAAACCAAGAGTTGTTGTCTATTGGAGTAAAAGATAGCCTAGCTTTGAGTAGTATTGAAGCAGACTTGGAGGCATATCCAATCATTTTGAACGCCGAGGTTTACACCTCTCCTTCAAGAGTGTTGACTGTCAGCGTAGAAGAAAGAATTCCTTTACTTCGAATTGTAGGCAAGGAAGCTTATTATGTCGATTCAGAGGCTGTAAAAATTCCTTTAACGGAATATTTTACATCTCATGTTCCGCTTTTTTTTGGATCTCCTGATGAGAAACAAACAAAAGCTTTGGTTGGCTTTATGCAAAAAGCAAATCAAGATGATTTTTTAAAAAGAGAAATCATTCAGATTGAAGCAACTGATGGGGAGTATTTATTAAAAATTCGCTCTCATGATTTTATCATAGAATGGGGGAATTTTGATTCCTTTGAGAATAAGGGTCAGAAATTAAAAACATTATGTAAGTATTTGGAAACTCTCGATGAGAAGCCAGACTTTACAAAAATAAATTTAAAATTCAAGCAGCAAGTAATTGCGTCAAGTTGATCAGTTATGAAGAATAAAAATATAGCAGTCGGATTAGATATTGGAACTACAAAAATTGTAGCCATGGTTGGGCAAAAGAATGAATACGATAAAGTAGAAATTCTTGGAATTGGTAAGTCTAAAAGTTTAGGAGTGCATCGAGGCGTTGTTAATAACATAACGCAAACAATTCAATCCATTCAAACTGCAGTAGCCGAGGCAGAAGCAAAAGCTGGGGTAGAAATTGATGAAGTTATTGTTGGGATTGCTGGGCAGCACATTAGAAGCCTGCAACACAGCGATTATATTACACGTGAAAATGCTGATGAAGTAATAAATGAAGACGATATTGATAGACTGATAAATCAGGTTCATAAATTAGTGATGCTTCCTGGGGAAGAAATCATCCATGTTCTTCCTCAAGAGTTTAAGGTTGATGGGCAAGCAGAAATAAAAGAGCCTATTGGAATGTATGGAGGACGCTTAGAAGCAAATTTTCATGTGGTTGTGGGTCAAGTTTCATCGATTCGTAATATTGGTCGATGTATAAAAAGTGCTGGCCTTACAATGGGCAAAGTAACCCTAGAACCCATAGCATCATCAGATGCGGTTCTTAGTCAAGAAGAAAAAGAAGCAGGAGTTGCTTTAATTGATATAGGAGGTGGAACCACTGATTTGGCAATCTTTAAGGATGGAATAATTAGACATACAGCTGTAATACCTTTTGGAGGTAATGTAATTACTGAAGACGTTAAAGAAGGGTGCTCTATTATTAATAAACAAGCTGAGCTTTTAAAAGTAAAATTTGGATCTGCTTGGCCGGGAGAAAATAAAGAGACCGAAATTGTTTCTATTCCAGGTTTAAGAGGAAGAGAACCTAAAGAAATTTCTTTAAAAACACTTTCAAAAATCATTAATGCTCGGGTTATAGAAATCATTGAGCAAGCCTTCCTTGAAATAAAAAATTATGGACATGAAGACCAAAAGAAAAAATTAATAGCAGGAATTGTTCTAACTGGAGGAGGAAGCCAGTTGAAACATCTTAAACAGTTAGTCGAATATATAACCGGTATGGATACTCGGGTTGGTTATCCCAACGAACATTTAGCTGGTGATTCAGATTCATCAACTACCAGTCCTACATTTTCTACAGCAGTAGGATTACTAATGAATGCACTCGAAAACATTCCTTCTGCAAAAGTGAGTGATTCGTCAGAACAAGTTGATTCGGATGCTAATCAAGCAGACAGTGAAGAAGAAACTACTATTCCGGCTGAGAGAAAGTCAATTTTTGAAAAGTGGCAAGATAAGTTTAAAGAATTTTTAGATAAAGCATAATTAAAATATATGGACAATATTAGCACAGATATAAATTTTGATCTCCCTAAAAACAAAAGCAATGTAATTAAAGTCATTGGTGTTGGTGGAGGAGGGAGCAACGCAATTAACTATATGTTCCAACAAGGAATTATGGGTGTTGATTTTGTTGTTTGTAATACAGACGCTCAAGCGCTTGAGAAGAGTACTGTTCCAATCAAAATTCAACTTGGAGCTTCCCTTACAGAAGGGCTAGGAGCAGGAGCAAACCCAGAAGTAGGGAAGCAATCTGCAGAAGAGAGCTACGAAGACCTTCACACGCTTTTATCTACTCAGACCAAAATGGTTTTCATCACTGCAGGAATGGGTGGAGGAACGGGAACTGGAGCAGCCCCAATTATTGCGCGTATGGCAAAAGATTTGGATGTGTTGACCGTTGCAATCGTAACCATGCCTTTTCAGTTTGAAGGAAAAATAAGGATAGAGCAGGCCCAGAAGGGTATGGAAGAATTGAAGAACAATGTAGACTCTTTAATTGTAATAAATAATAATAAACTTAGAGAAGTATATGGAAATCTAGGATTTAAAGCTGGTTTTTCCAAAGCAGATGAGGTTTTAGCAACTGCAGCAAGAGGTATTGCTGAAGTAATAACACACCATTATACGCAAAACATTGACCTTAAAGACGCAAAAACTGTTTTGACAAATAGCGGTTCCGCTATTATGGGGTCTGCAAGTGCTTCGGGTGCAAATCGGGCTCAAGAATCGATAGTTAAAGCGTTAGATTCTCCATTATTGAACGACAATAAAATTACTGGCTGCAAAAATGTACTGCTATTAATTGTCTCAGGAAAAGAGGAAATTACCATTGACGAAATAGGAGAAATCAACGATTTTATTCAGTCCGAAGCAGGAAATAACACCAATATTATTATGGGTGTAGGCGAGGATCCAGAATTAGGTGATAATATTTCAGTTACCATAATTGCTACAGGATTTAACTCCGATCAACAACATGAAATCGTCAACACAGAAGCTAAAAAGGTAATTCATACCCTTGAGGAAGATCAACCCTTTGTTCACGATTTAACAGAAAAATCAGAATCAAATTCACCTTTTGCTGATCCAATTTCTGACTCAGATTCGAATCAGGTTATTAAATATAGCCTTGAAGAGACAGAAGAAGTAGAAGAAACAAAAGAAGCCCTTGTAGTTGATCCTTTAGATCAAAAACTAGCTGAGGAGCAAGAGTATACAGATTTAAATATTTTGTTGACTGAAGAATTACTTGATTTAGAAGTTGTATTTGAACAAGTTACTGGAAGTATAACGGAAACCATAGAATCTACAGAAGCTATTGAAGTTGAGTCTGAGTCGCTAACTCCAGTTTCATTTGATTTGGAGGAACCTGTTGTTCCTGTAAAAGAAGAAGAATTTGTTATTAACAAAATTCCAACTGATTTTGGTGAAATAGAAGTTATAGATGCAGAACACTTAAATGTAGAAGAGGAAAATCAAATTAGTTTTGAGTTTGATTTGCCCTTAATGGAAGCCGAAGCAAACCAAAGTAATGCAATTCAATTTGAACAAGTTTCTAGCGAGGAGCCTTCAGTTGCTCCATCATTAAGTGAGGCTATAGAAGAAGAGGTTCCTACAGTTTTTCAGTTAGATGAACTAGACCCTGCTCAAGAAATAGAAACTCATACATCAGCATCTAATATTAATGATATAGAGGTTGAGTTCAAGGTAGTTTCTAAAGATGAAGTTCTTGATAAAGTAGTGTCAGCTAAAGATGCTAGTCCATTTGACCTTTCTATCAATGAGAGTGTAAATTCTGTAAACGAAAAACGAAAAGAACAATTAAAGAAATTTAATTACACTTTTAAAAACAACATTAATAGAATTGAAGAAATGGAGAAGCAACCTGCTTACAAGCGAATGGGCTTTGATGTTGATGACCCACAAGAAGAAGGTGGAAATTCACAAATATCTTTGGACACAGATACCAATCAGGACATTCAATTTCGTTCAAATAATTCTTTTTTACACGATAACGTAGATTAAACAAAACACATGGCCGCATTAAACAACTTAACCACAGAAATTAAAGAGGCTATGAAAGCCAAAAACGTATTAGCTCTAGAAGCTTTGCGTGCAATTAAATCTGCTGTATTGCTACTTAAAAGCGAAGCTGGAGCCTCTGAAGAACTCACAGAAGACCAAGAAATTAAATTACTACAGAAATTAGTAAAACAACGTCGAGATAGTGCTACAATCTTTAGAGAACAAAATCGTGTTGATTTAGCAGAACCAGAAGAAGCACAAGCTGAGATTATTGCAAAATTTTTACCAGAACAACTTTCAGAAGAAGAAGTTAAAAGTCTTATCGAAGCCATTATAAGTCAGACTGGAGCTACTAGTATGAAAGACATGGGAAAAGTAATGGGTATGGCTAGTAAGCAATTGGCAGGTAAAGCAGATGGAAAAACAATATCGACCCTTGTTAAACAGTTGTTGTCGGCATAATGTTCAATACTTTTTGATTACAGCATATATAGCATTAGCTTTGCCTTTATATGAAAATGGCCCAGTAGTTCAACTGGATAGAATATCAGATTTCGGCTCTGACGGTTAGGGGTTCGAATCCCTTCTGGGTCACTTTTTAAACCAAATATTTTGACTACTACTTTTTTAGAAGAAACTTTCGAAGAAAATTTTTCAGAGCAAAATCAATCAGGATTTAGCTATGAATATTGCACGTTCAATAATTGTGATTTTTCTAAAACTAATCTTTCCGAAGCGACTTTCGAATCTTGTGATTTTGTAGGGTGTAATTTTAGTAATGTTAAGGTAATTCGAGCGGTATTTCAGGAGGTAAGTTTCACGGACTGCAAAATTCTAGGCGTTAGTTTTGATCAAATCAATACCATCGGTCTTTCGTTAACATTTGTAAACGCTACTTTAAATTTCTCTTCTTTCTACAAATTAGATTTAAGAAACTCAAAATTTACCAAAAGCACTTTTCTGGAGACCGATTTTACAGAAGCCAACCTAGCAGATTCGGTTTTTGATGCTTGTGACCTCGGAGGAACAGTTTTTGAAAACACAAACCTTTCCAAGGTTAATTTTTATACTTCGTTTAATATAAAGATCAATCCCGTTGCAAATACACTAAAAGGAGCAACCTTTGCTAGTTCAGAAACCGCAGGTTTACTTGAGATTTTTGGAATAAAAATAAAGCCCTAGGTTTATTCTTTAGGGTCAAGTTTTTTGAGGTAATTCAAGACAATAAATACAACTCCGATGATAATTTGTAGTGACGAAATATTAACTTGGTTTTCAGTATATACCAGTTGTATTACTCCAAAAACAACATAGATCATACCATAGAAGTAGAGAAATATTCTCCGTAATCTATTTTTCTTTTCAACTGAAAAATCAATTACTTTTAAAGAAACAAAGTGCGCAATCCCTACAAATAAGAATAACACGATCATTATAAAACTCATTTTTTCCATTTCTAACTTTTCTTGGTTTGTTTAATAAAGGTACTTTCAAATATTTTGTCTGCATTAGCAGTTTCAAAACCATCACGCCTGTGTTCAGAAGATATGAGTTTAGGATCTAAGTTTTGGAATTCCGAAAGTATTCTGCGTTCAGCAAATTCAACATAACTACCTGCTATTTTTTGGGATTCATTGCCATCGAAATCAGCAGTTATCATTTCTGCAACCGAACTACTTTGAAGTAACAGTCCGTCTTTACTGGTTTTAATAACCCCACCGGCATCATTAAGTTTAATTCCTAAATCTCTAATAAATTCATTAAACTTTTCCAGCTTATCATAACCGTTTGGAAGTTCGTGAACACTAATTGTGTAATGATTTAAATAATATCGGTTATAAATTACCCATGCAGCATATTCACTTTCGTTTAGTAAGTCATTATAATCATCAAGTGTAGGCAATTTCCAAAGCGGTTTTTCGAAAAAGTCAATAATTTGGCTTGGATCTTTTAGATCCAATTGATCCACAGGGTCACTTTTTATAGATCCTGTATATTTTTTAATTATTTCTTGTGCTTTATTACTCAAATCACTTACTCTAAGTTCACTCATAAATATTCTCGGCAGCTTGTTGCTAGGGGGTGCATACCAATAAGCATTTAGTTTTTTAGCTTCAAATGAGTAAAACTCTTTTTTTTCATATCCGTGTTCTAAGAATATTTTTTCAAAGGACGCAATGCCAAGGTTTTCTATCCCAAGAGTTCTAAAGGCCACATGGTCGTTTATAATGTCTTCTTGGGCAGACACCCATCCTTTACTAATCATTGCGTTAGTTATCTTCTTAACGTCAGGGACACGCTCAAAATAAGTTCTAAATAACCCATTTAGGATTACTTCTAAGGTAGATTTTTCTGAAAAATGCATAATATGTTTACTTTTAAGTTTAAATTTTTACATCATCGACAGTAAATGTAGTACAAACTTTTAATTGGTAAGTAAACTTCGTATTTTTAACATTCAAACTATTTCTTTTATGAAAAAGACATCATTAATTTTATTAGGTTTTTTTTTAGTTGCTTCTTGTTCAGGTATAAATAATTCTGATATAAAGGCAAATAAAATTGGGGATGGCGTCTACGAACAGGCGGGTTGGTTTTTTGATTTAAAACAACTTCCAACGGGTGAAGATATAGTTCCTTATTTCACTGTTGGCAAATTGTCAGTAAATACCATAAAAGCTAAATCATTGGATGGTAATCCAATTGAAATGGGAATAACAATAAATTTTAAGGTTGGTAAAAGTGGCTCGGATAAAAATGAGATTATGGGAGTTTATATTGAGTCCTCAGCTGTTAATGAATCTAATTTTAAATTTCCCCGCTGCTTGAGTGTTTGTCCAATTCGAATTGAAATCCAAAGTGAAACAGGAGCGATTGAAGAAATAAAATCTTCATATTCTAGAAGTAATGTTTTTCGGATGCAGTTAGAAGATGCTGTTTTGAATGATCTTGCACTCAAAAGGAATAAAATTCGTATTCGTATTCCTGTTTCAGTTAATTCAGCAAACACTACATTTGAGTGGTTTGAATTGGACCTTTCTGATTTTACTTCAAGCTTAAATTTATAAGCTAATTTAAACGGCCTTTAAACTTAAGTCTATGTTTTTTGCAGAGTGCGTAATAGCACCAAGCGAAACATAATTCACACCAGTTTCTGCTATGCTAACAATGGTTTGAGTGGTTATATTCCCCGAAGCTTCCGTTGCAATTCTACCCTTAATAATTTTTAATCCTTCGGATAACTTTTCTGGGTTCATGTTGTCCAATAGAATCCGATGTATCCATTGAAAATCAAGACAAGCTTCTATTTCTTCATTATTTCGAACCTCAATTATTACAGGAATTTCTAGATTTTGACTTTCAAGATACTTTTTTGTCTTTGTTAAAGCCGCTGTTACCGATCCACAAAAGTCAATGTGATTGTCTTTGATCATAATCATGTCAAACAAACCCATGCGGTGATTTTCACCACCACCAATTAGAACTGCCCATTTTTCGGGATATCTGAAATTTGGGGTAGTCTTTCGAGTATCCAAAAGTTTACATTTTGTGTGTTGAATAAGTGCTGCAGTTTTGTGTGTTAGCGTTGCAATTCCGCTCATACGTTGCATGCAATTCAAAACCAACCGTTCTGTTGCAAGAAGTTCAAGTTGAGGCCCTTCTATGGTAAACACAACATCTCCGGCTTTTACTCGTGAACCATCCTTGATTTTGCTTTCAAATTTAAAAGAAGCGTTCTTTGATTTAAAAATATATTCAGCTAGCTCAACCCCTGCAATTATACCGGATTCTTTAACTATTAAATTTGCTTTACTAGACTGCAAATTAGAGAGACAAGACTGCCCCGTATGATCTCCAGTGCCAATGTCTTCTTTTAATGCAGACGAAATAAAAACATCAATTTCAGCTTTGTACTGCTTTAGGAATGGATTTTTTTGCATAATCATTGTTGTAAAAAACCCCTTTATTTTCTTTGATCTGTAGAGCTTGATTTATTAATAAATAAGCAACACTAACCATGTTTCTTAATTCACAAAGTTGTGGGGTCAGTTTGTTTTTTTGATATAAGTCGAGTGTTTCTGTGTATAAGCTATTCAGTTCTTTAGAAGCTTCTTTCAGCCCTTTGTTGGTTTTGAATATTCCGGCATTAGAGCTCATTAGCTGTTGCAGCTTTGTAAAAAGCTTTTGAGTCTTATTGAGCTTTAGATTCGATGAATATTCCTGTCCATCCCAATTGGGAATATTAGAGTAAAACGTGTCAGATAATTTAATGCTTTGTATACACTCAACCGAATATACGGCAGCCCTATGCGCGTAAACAATTGCTTCTAATAACGAGTTCGAAGCCAAGCGATTGGCGCCATGAAGTCCCGTGTGACTGCATTCTCCGACAGCAAATAAGCCTTGCAGGCTCGATTCGCCATTTGTATCTACTTCAATACCTCCACAACTGTAATGTGCTGCAGGAATCACTGGAATTCCCTCGTTTAACGGATCAATCCCTATGGACCTACAAGTCTTTTTGATCATGGGGAAGTGAGAAGAAAATACTTCTTCATCAATCTGAGTAGCATCTAAAAGCACATGACTTTCTTTTCTAGAAAGTAATTCTTCTGATATTGCACGAGAGACAATGTCTCTAGGAGCTAATTCTTCTCTCTTGTCATACCGATGCATAAACCTTTCGCCACTTAGGTTTTTAAGAATCCCACCAGAACCACGAAGTGCTTCGGTAATTAGGAAGGTTTCTCCGTTTACTTTAGGATGCAATGCTGTTGGGTGAAACTGAATGTAGGGCAGATTTTTGATTTTAACTTTTGCTCGATATGCTGCTCCAAGTCCGTCGCCAGTTGCTACTCTGGGGTTGGTTGTAAATTCATATAATTGTCCAACTCCACCAGTGGTAAGGACCGTAAGTTTTGAGGCTATAGTGATTACTTGTCGATCGATTGTTGAGATTATGTATGCTCCATAACAGCGTTTATGGGTGGTCTTGGTGTGGTGGTCTGTAATTAAATCGACTAAGATGTGGTTCTCTAAATACCTAATGTTATCTATGGCCTTAATTTTATCTATTAATGCACGCTGAATCTCAGACCCAGAATGATCTTTATGGTGTAATATTCTCTTTTCAGAATGCCCCCCTTCTTGTGCTAAGTCAATTTCTTTTGTTTTTTTTGTGTCAAAAGCAGCACCCCATTCCATCAATTCGTTTACACGTTCAGTACCCTCTTTAACTACAAAGTCAATTACATTGAGATCACCTTGGCGATCACCCGCAGTATAGGTGTCTTCAATATGCTTTTCAAAAGAATCTTTCTCGAAATTATATACCGCAGCAATTCCTCCTTGAGCATAGCGGGTATTTCCTTCCATTAAATCTTCTTTACAGATTAATGTGATTTTTATTTTTGGAGATAACATAGACAACTTAATTGCATACGAAAGACCAGAGATTCCAGTTCCGATAACAAGCACATCTGTATTCATATTATCCTAATTCTAGCATACGCTCAATAGGAAGGCGAGCTTTTCTCATTAAATCTTCGTCTAGAAGAATTTCGGGCAATTCGTGTTCTAAGCAGAGATATAATTTTTCGAGGGTATTGAGTTTCATAAAAGCACATTCACTACACGCACAAGTATCGTCTTCGACAGGTGCAGGAATAAAAGTTTTATGAGGAGCTCTCTTTTGCATTTCGTATAAAATTCCTGCTTCAGTAGCTACTATATATTCTGTTGAGCTGTCTTCTTGAATGAAGTTGAGTAATCCAGAAGTGCTTCCAACATATTGAGCAACATCCAGAACTTGACTTTCACTTTCGGGATGTGCAATGAATTTTGCATTTGGGTGCTGCTTAAAAAGAGTTACAATTTTTTCGAATGAAAATGCTTCATGAACAATACAAGAGCCTTCCCAAAGAATCATATCTCTCCCAGTTTCTTTAATTAAATAGCGTCCTAGATTTTTATCAGGAGCAAATATTATTTGTTGGTCTTTTGGAATCGATTCAATCACTTTCACCGCATTACTCGATGTGCAAACAACATCACTTAGGGCTTTAATGTCGGCCGAGCAATTGATATAAGTGACAACTATGGCATCAGGATATTGTTCTTTAAATTTTTTGAAATCCGAAGGAGGACAGGAGTCAGCTAATGAACAACCTGCTTTTAAATCAGGGAGAACAACTTTTTTGGTAGGGTTAATTATCTTAGCAGTTTCAGCCATAAAGTGAACACCTGCAAAAACAATAATTGCAGCTTTTGCTTTTGCAGCTACTTTAGCTAAATAAAGACTATCCCCTAAATAATCCGCTAATTCCTGAATCTCTTTATTTTGATAATAATGAGCCAGAATAACGGCATTCTTTTCTATTTTTAAACGTTTAATTTCAGACACAAGGTCTTCTTTTCGAGGAACAGGAAGCTTTAAATAACCTCTAATATTGAGGTTTGAAGTAGCAGTTTTAAGATCTATTTTGTTGCCCATTAAACGGCTTTTTAGGTTTTAGTAAAAATACTTATTTAAAGGTAATTTGTTTCTTAAGAACTGGACTATTTTTAATTGTTTTTTAAAAGAAAGATGATTTAAAATGAACCTTCAATAAAAAACTTTAAAATAGATATAATAAATAGCGCATTTATTCGTTATTAATTAGCTGGGCACATTACAACTTTACAGGCTTTTTTCAGCTGTTTAGAGCTATGTCTAGTTTGAAATAAAAAAAACTATTAAATATACACACATGAAAAATTTTAAATTAACCGCCCTAATGTTGCTATTCCTAGGAGTAGCTCAGGCTCAAACTTCTGATAATCCTTGGTTATTATCTGCTGGGTTTAATGGAGTTGGATTACAAAGTGATCTTACAAGTGATTATAATGCATTGCTGCAAAATGACTATAAGAGTATGAGTTTCGGAGTACCATCCTTATCTTTATTTAGATCAGTATATGGAGGTTTATCTTTAGGAGCTCAATTTTCATATAATAACCTTCAGAGTAAGGGAAGTGTTTCAGGTGCTGAATTTTTGAGTATCGATGCAGCATTGAAGTATGGTTTTGCTCGTGACGGCAAAATAAGCCCATTCCTAAAAGCTGGTATTGGTAGGACTTCTATCGGAAGAAATGATGGAAGCAGTTTTAATTCTGCCTCAAACGCTACCGACACTTATTTTGGTGGTGCAGGACTAAACTTTAAATTAGGCGAGAACTTCAGCGCTTTTGTTGAAACAAGCTACCGAGCAACTCGAGACTCTCCAAAAGGAAATTACATTCAACATACTGCGGGTCTTGCTTTTGGTTTAGGTTCCGGAGATGCTGATAAAGATGGAATTTCTGATAAAAAAGATAAATGTCCTGATGTTTTTGGACTTAAAGAATTTGAAGGATGTCCAGATACTGATGCCGATGGAATTCCAGATAATTTAGATGGCTGTCCTGAAGAAGCTGGCCCAGAAGAAAATAATGGTTGCCCTGATACTGACGGTGACGGAGTTTTAGATAAAGACGACGCCTGTGTAGATGTAGCCGGATTAGTTGAACTTAACGGTTGTCCAGATACAGATTCTGATGGTATTATGGATTCAGAAGATGAATGTCCAGAAGAAGCAGGAGATCTTGAAAACAAAGGTTGTCCATGGCCAGATACGGATTCAGATGGTGTTTTAGATAAAGATGATGCTTGTCCAGAAGAAGCTGGTATTCTTGGAGGTGATGGTTGCCCAGAAACATCTAAGAAGGTTTTAGAAGAATTAAATAAGATTGGATCAAGTATTTTGTTTCCAGCTGAAGGATATAAGCTAATGGGTAAGAAAACCTTAAATTACTTAAATGAAGTCAAAAGAATTTTAGACGAAAACTCCGAAGCTCAGATCATAATCGAAGGTCATGCTTCAACAGATGGTAGTGAAAAATTTAATCAAACACTTTCTCTAAAGCGAGCAGAAGCTGTTCAGACCAAACTAATTGATCTTGGTGTTGACTCTAGTAGACTTGAGGTTAAATCTTTTGGAGAGACCATGCCTTTTAATGCTGAAGATTCAGCAGAAACTAGAAGTAAAAGTAGAAGAGTAGAATTTAAAGCTAAAAACTAGGTTTAGTTTAATTATAAAAACAAAAAAGGGGTGAACGTCAGTTCACCCCTTTTTTTATGTTGTATTTTTATTACAGAGCTTTTAAGCCTTCAATTGTTTTGATAGGGTCTTCTGCACCAAAAACATAACTTCCCGCGACTAAAACATCGGCTCCAGCATCAATAAGTTGTTTTGCATTTTTGTTAGTAACACCCCCATCTATTTCGATCAACGCATTACTTCCTTTTTTTGTAATCATAGCTTTTAATTCTTCAACCTTAGTGTAAGTTTCTTCAATAAAAGATTGACCTCCAAACCCAGGATTAACACTCATAATACAAACTACATCAACATCCTTAATAATCGATTCTAAAACGGAAATGGGAGTGTGTGGGTTTAATGCTACCCCGGCTTTCATTCCGCAAGATTTTATTTTCTGAAAAGTTCTGTGCAAGTGATCACAAGCTTCATAATGAACAGTTAGTACTGCAGACCCAAGCTCAGCAAAAGTTTCAATATATTGATCTGGATTAACAATCATTAAGTGAACATCAAGAGGTTTAGTAGCATGTTTTGCAATTGCCTTTAAAACAGGCATTCCAAAAGAGATATTAGGAACAAATACGCCATCCATAATATCGATATGAAACCAGTCTGCTTGACTTGCATTAAGCATTTCTGAGTCTCTTTGAAGGTTTGCAAAATCGGCTGCTAGAACTGAAGGTGCTATAAGTGTAGTCATTTGAAATAGTTTTTGGTTATAAAAAAAGCAACCCGAAGGTTGCTTGTTCAGTTATCCTAAATAAGTTTTCAAGATTTTACTTCTAGATGTATGTTTAAGTCTACGAATTGCTTTTTCTTTAATTTGACGAACACGTTCTCGCGTAAGATCAAATGTTTCTCCAATTTCTTCAAGAGTCATTGCGTGCTGCTCACCAAGACCGAAGTATAAGCGAACTACATCAGCTTCTCTAGGAGTAAGGGTTTCTAGAGCGCGTTCAATTTCCGTTTTTAAAGATTCATGAAGTAGAGTTCTGTCTGGATTAGGCGATTCACCACTATTTAGTACGTCGTATAAGTTAGAGTCTTCTCCTTCTACCAGTGGCGCATCCATTGAGACGTGTCTCCCTGAGTTTTTAAGAGATTCTTTTACATCATTGATAGTCATATCAAGTTCCTTTGCGATTTCTTCTGCAGAAGGAGCTCTTTCGTGAGCTTGTTCTAGAAAGGCATAGGTTTTATTGATTTTGTTAATTGATCCAATCTTGTTCAAAGGCAAACGAACAATTCTAGATTGTTCTGCAAGGGCTTGAAGAATGGATTGACGAATCCACCATACAGCATATGAAATGAATTTAAACCCACGAGTCTCATCAAAACGTTTAGCTGCTTTAATCAATCCTAAGTTTCCTTCATTGATTAAATCAGGAAGAGTTAGTCCTTGATTTTGGTACTGCTTAGCAACAGATACAACAAATCTAAGGTTTGCTTTGGTTAGTTTTTCAAGAGCAACTTGATCTCCAGCTTTAATTCGTTGTGCTAATTCTACTTCTTCTTCAGCAGTAATTAAGTCTACTTTTCCGATTTCTTGAAGGTATTTGTCAAGAGAAGCAGTTTCACGATTAGTTACCTGCTTGGTAATTTTAAGTTGTCTCATTTAATATCTTATGTTGTATATACTTACTTATACGTTTAAAACTGAAAAATGTTACATCTTGAACAAAAAAAAACCACTCATTGAGTGGTTTTTTTAAAATACGATTAAATTAATCTTTATTTGGTCTTTCTTTTCGCTCTGGACGAGGAAGTAAGGCTTTTCTAGAAACCTTTTCTTTTCGTGTTCGAGAATCAATACCAAGATATTTAATTTGTAAAAGATCGCCCATGTTAACTACATCAGTTACATTTTCGGTGCGTTCCCAAGCTAGTTCACTTACGTGAAGTAACACTTCGTTTCCAGGTGCATCTATATATTCTACTACAGCGCCAAAGTCTAAGACTTTAATAACCTTTACTTCATAAGCGTCTCCAACTGTAGGTTTGAATGTTACCGAATCAATTTTAGCTTCAACCATTGCAATTCCTTCTGGAGAAGTTCCTAAAATTTCGATGATACCTTCTTCTGTAACAGGATCTTCCGTTATAACAATTGTACAACCAGATTCTTTTTGAAGTTCTTGAATAACTTTTCCACCAGGACCAATTAAAGCTCCAATGAATTCATTTGGAACGCGTCTGTTGATCATTTTAGGCGCATGTTCTTTAACGTCAGAAGCAGGTGCTTCAATCGTTTCTACTAGTTTATCAAGAATGTGTAAACGTCCTGCTCTTGCTTGTTGTAAAGCATTAACAAGGATTTCATAAGACAACCCTTTGATTTTGATATCCATTTGACAAGCTGTAATACCTTCTGAAGTACCCGTTACTTTAAAATCCATATCTCCTAAGTGATCTTCATCTCCTAAAATATCAGACAAAACAGCATAACGGTCTCCGTCAGAAATAAGTCCCATTGCAATACCAGAAACAGGTCTTGTAATTTTAATACCTGCATCCATCAACGCCATAGTTCCTGCGCAAACAGTTGCCATAGAAGATGAACCGTTTGATTCTAGAACTTCAGATACTACACGAACTGTATAAGGACAGTCATCAGGAATCATTCCTTTTAAACCACGTTGTGCTAAGTTACCATGTCCTACTTCACGTCGAGAAGTTCCTCTTAAAGGACGTGCTTCACCCGTACAAAACGGAGGGAAGTTGTAATGTAAATAGAAATTTTCTTCACCTTCATGAGAAGGCATATCAATTTTGTTTGAATCTCTTGATGTTCCAAGGGTTACAGTTGCTAAAGCTTGAGTTTCTCCACGAGTAAACACAGAAGAACCGTGTGTTGATGGTAAGTAATCTACCTCACACCATATCGGTCTAATCTCATCTGTTTTACGTCCATCTAATCGAATCCCTTCGCTAAGGGTTAATTCACGAACAGCTTCTTTCTCTGCTTTTCTGTAATAGCCACCAACAAGGTGACCAAACTCAGCCATTTCTTCTTCTGTAAAAGAAGCTTTAACCTCTTCTTTAACTTCAGCAAAAGCAGTACTACGTTCGGCTTTTGAAGTTCCTTTTTTGGCTATTGCATAACATTTGTCGTAAGCCATGTCATGAATGCGTTTTTCTAAATCTTCATTTGCTTCAGCAGTATCGTATTCACGAACTTCTTTTCTGCCAAAAGCTTCAGCTAAGCGTAATTGTGCCGCAACTTGAACCTTTATAGCTTCGTGAGCAAATTTAATAGCATCTGCCATTTCTTCTTCAGAAATCTCATCCATTTCTCCCTCAACCATCATTACTGAATCTGCAGAAGCTCCGATCATCATATCAAGATCAGATTCTGCTAATTGTGCACGACTAGGGTTGATTACGAATTCACCATTTACACGAGCTACTCGAGCTTCAGAAATAGCGCATTCAAAAGGAAAATCACTTAACTGAATAGCTGCAGAAGCTGCTAATCCAGCTAAAGCATCTGGCATAACGTCTTCGTCATGAGACATCAACTGAATCATTACTTGCGTTTCTGCGTGATAATCTTTTGGAAATAATGGGCGCAATACACGATCTACTAAGCGCATCGTTAATACTTCACCATCACTTGGGCGTGCTTCTCTTTTGAAGAAACCACCTGGGTAACGACCTGCTGCCGCGAACTTTTCGCGATAATCTACCGTTAACGGTAAAAAATCTACATCAGATTGTTTGTAATTTGATACAACTGTACAGAGCAACATGGCTTTACCCATTTGCACTACAACTGAACCGTGGGCTTGCTTTGCTAGCTTACCTGTTTCAATAGAGATTTCTCTTCCATCACCGAGATCGATGATTTCTTTAAAAACTTTTGGAATCATTTTTTTTTCATTTATGTTAAACCTAAACTCTTTGTTGTGTTGTCGTTGTAGGGTACCAATGAAAAACTAGGATTCAGCTTTTAATATTCCCGAGGGAAATTTTTTTCGATTACTTACGTAAGCCTAATTCTTTAACAATAGCACGGTAACGTGTGATGTCTTTTGACTTTAAATAATCTAAAAGACTTCTTCTTTTACCTACTAGTTTCACAAGTGAACGTTCTGTATTGTAGTCTTTTCTGTTGTTTTTTAAATGCTCTGACAAGTGGTCGATTCTGTGAGAAAACAAAGCAATTTGTCCTTCTGCAGTTCCGGTGTCAGTTTTTGATTTTCCGTGTTTTTTGAAAATCGTTTCTTTTACTTCTTTTGATAAATACATGCTAATATTATTTAATGATTGTTATGTATGCTTATTATTAAGCGGGGCAAATATACACTTATTTTTTATAAATCGTTATTTTCTAACGGGTTGATTGAGGATCAAATCAATATAAAGATTCATCTCTTTTTTTAGATTTTTACGGTGTGCTATGAAGTCTAAAAACCCTTTTTCTAATAGAAATTCACTTCTTTGAAATCCTTCAGGAAGATCTTTTCCAGTGGTGTCTTTTACTACTCGTGGACCAGCAAAAGCAATTAAAGCCCCAGGTTCTGCTATATTAATGTCACCAAGCATTGCAAATGAGGCTGTTGTTCCTCCTGTAGTTGGATCCGTACAAAGTGATATATAAGGTAATTTAGATTCTGCTAATTCGTTCAGTTTTGCACTGGTTTTGGCTAGCTGCATTAAAGAAAATGCACCTTCCATCATACGAGCTCCTCCTGATTTTGAAATTATAATAAAGGGGAGGTTCTTTTCAATTGCGTAATCTATTGCGCGTGCAATTTTTTCACCAACAACGGAACCCATAGAGCCACCAATAAAACCAAAATCCATGCTAGCAATCACTATTTTTTTACCATTAGATTTACCAACTGCAGTTCGAATAGCGTCTTTTAGTCCAGACTTTTTTGTAGTATCCTTTAAACGATCTTTATACTTTTTGGTATCCTTAAAATTTAAAAAATCTTTTGATACAATATTCGAATTTATTTCTTTGTATTGATTGTCATCAAAAAGAATTTCAAAATATTCTTTACTACCAATACGAACATGATATTCGTCTTCTGGGCTTACGTAAAAATTATCCGCAAGTTCTTGAGTTTCGATTATTTTTCCGGTTGGAGTTTTGTACCACAAACCCTTTGGGATATCTTTTTTTTCTTCTGTTCGGGTTTGAATTCCCTGTTCACTACGTTTAAACCAACTCATTTATTCCGTTTAGATTAGGCTAATGTATTGATATTATTTAAATCTTCAAACGCTTGTATTAATCTTTGTTTAAAGGTTTGTTCTCCAAGACGCAACCATTTTCTTGGATCGTAACTTTTTTTGTTGGGTTGATCTTTTCCGTCAGGGTTCCCGATTTGTGTTTTTAAATAGTCGATGTTATCAACCATATAGTCCCGGATTCCTTCTGTGAAAGCAAACTGTAAGTCTGTATCTATGTTCATTTTAATAACTCCATATCCTATAGCTTCACGAATCTCTTCTACTGATGAACCAGAACCACCATGGAATACAAAATCTACTGTATTTTCAGGCAAATTATATTTTTCACTGATAAATTCTTGAGAGTTTTTAAGAATCTTAGGAGTAAGTTTTACATTTCCAGGCTTATATACTCCATGAACGTTTCCAAAAGCAGCAGCAACAGTAAATTGATCGCTAACTTTTCTTAATTCTTCAAATGCATAAGCTACTTCTTCGGGTTGAGTGTATAGTTTTGATACATCAACATCACTGTTGTCTACACCATCTTCTTCACCACCTGTAATTCCTAATTCAATTTCAAGAGTCATTCCCATTTTAGACATACGCTCCAGGTAGGTCTTACAAATTTCAATGTTTTCTTCTAAAGGCTCTTCCGAAAGATCAATCATGTGAGAACTGTAAAGAGATTTTCCAGTCTCAGCATAAAATTTTTCACCGGCATCAAGTAAACCATCAATCCAAGGTAAAAGTTTTTTAGCGCAATGATCAGTATTTAAAATTACTGAAGCGCCATAAACAGCTGCAAGTTCGTGTATGTGTTTAGCGCCAGCAACGGCACCAGCTATAGCAGCTTTTTGATCCGTGTTGTCTAAAGATTTTCCAGCATTAAAAACCGCTCCACCATTCGAGAATTGTATGATTACTGGACTGTTAAGTTCAGCAGCAGTTTCTAGTACTGTATTAACGGTATTGTTTCCAATTACATTTACAGCTGGAAGTGCAAACTTTTTTTCTTTTGCTAATGCAAAAACTTCTTGAACTTGTTTTCCTGTGATTACTCCTGCAGGGATTTTTGAACTCATAATAATGATGTTTTGGTTTTGGTAATTTGAAGGTTCAAATGTAACTGTTTTTTTTAAAAGGGATAATTAATTCCAATGTTGAATACAGTTCTTCCAAAAGAAATCTGATTTCCCCAACGATTGGCCTTTATTTGTGAAGGATCGTAAGTTTTAAAGCCAGAATCTAAGCGAAACACAAAATAATCAAAATCGTACCGCAACCCAAATCCAGTTCCAATTGCAATTTCACTAAGATCTTCAATTCCATCGAAACGTTGTTTAGGATCTTTTATGTTATCTAGTGCATTCCAAATGTTACCTGCATCAATGAAAAAAGCTCCTTTTAAAGGGCCGAAAATTGTATACCTATATTCTATGTTGAATGCAATTTTAAAGTTAGCTTCATTAAATTCATTTGAATTTTCACCAGTTCCTGGACCTAACTTATAAGCTTTCCATGCACGGTTATCGTTTGACCCCCCTGCAAAATAAGACCTTGTAAAGGGAATGTTGTCAGAATTTCCATAGGGAATAGCAATTCCAGAAAATAAACGCATCGCTAGAACCTTATCTTTTCCTAAACTCCAGTACTTTATATAATTGAATTCAGTTTTTATGAATTGAGATGGAATTACATCTAAAAATTCTTGTTTTTGATCTTCGGTTTTATCTTTTCCGCTCAGGTTAAGTAGCCCTGTTAAAAGGTTTCCACTAGAAACAATTTTTAGTTGTAATTGAGAAAAGTCCTCATCAAAAATATTCTCTTGCGTGTTTCGATTAAAACTAAAAGAAGTACTGGAAATTAGGTTGTTTGAAGTCAGTCTTTTTTCTCTTTCTTGAATTACCTGAACATCTCTATAAAAGTCATCTTCTGGTTCCAGTCGTGTTTGCCCTTGAAGAACTTGATTAATAAATCCTGAAGTACCTTCGGGAATAATGAGGTCGTTGTCTTCCGATATAAATTCCGAATCGTAACGAATCAGCTGAGCAATGGTGTTGAGACGGTCATAAGAATTTCTGTATACATTAAAATAGTTTGCAACTGCTTTGTTGTTTACGAATTCGAGATCGAAAAGCTTCAGATTAAATTTATTTATTTCTTTTTTACTCCACTGATATTCTAATGTCCCTACAAAATTTTGTTTATCAAGTCCAATGTTTTTTTGAAAAGAAGACCCTATAATAATGTTGGTGCTTGGATTCTCAAAAAAGTTTTTAAAAGCTAAACTTTTGAAAGGAGAAACCATCCTAGGAATGCTTAGTTTTAGATCTCCTCCAAATTCAAAAATATTAAAAAAGTCATCGTTTTTATCCGCAACATCTTTAGAAGCTCCAACGGTTCCTTTTAGCCCAAGCTCTAAAGTTTCGGTTCCCTTAAATACGTTTCTACTGATTACAGAACTTCCTAAACTGACACCAAAAAACTGAATATTAGAATGTGATAAATCTAAATCAAAACCAACAGAGAACGGTTCTCTCGGAGTAAGGTAGATTGATGTAATTAGTCCAAGTGAATCTTTGGGGTCTTGAGAAAAGTCAATGTTTGGATATTTGAAAATACGCAAATCAGAAAAATAGCGATAGGTGTCTGCCCTGTCTTGATCACTGTATGGTGACCCTTCTTTAATAAAGACTCCGTTGGCTAGTGCTCTAGGCTTGTAATTTAATCTGCCGTCTGATAATATGGATAAAGTATTGTATTTAAGGGTATCGGTATAGATAGAGAAATCTTTGTTTGGATTTTCGATATAAAGCTTGACTTCATTTACCTTTTGAATGACATAAGGAACTTCCACAATATTATTTTGATCTCGCTTAGCCTCGTTTTGTATAACAATATCCACGGGTATTTCAAAATCTTTACCCAAACTATCTAGATAAACCTTGAATCGAATTGATTTCTGCTGAAAATTTTCTATTCCATTATCTCTAAACAAGTTAACCAAGCGTTCACGTTCTTTATTAAAGTTTTCAACCTCAAAGACTTCATTTTCTTTGATGAAACTATCGTTTAGGTTTCTTGAATAAATTGAATCAAGGTCAGAAGACGCAATGGTTTTTGTTTTCTCAGCTATTGTAAATGCTTGACCAGCCAAAATGTTATAGGTTAGTTTGACCTTTTGAGGTGCAATTGTATCGACTGAAGTTTTAACTGATGTATTAAAAAAACCTTTGTTTTTATAAAACTGTTTTAACCTTTCTGAAGTATTGATTGCATTATTTTGTGTGAAAATTGATGGTGGCTCTCCGGATTTCTTTAACCAAAAATTGAAACTGTTTTTATAGTTTCTAAGTTGTTCAACCTGTTTGTCTGAATAAATTCTTGTTAATCGGTCTCTGCGTTTAGGGTCTTTAATAAGCCAATCATCAAACAAACTGTCAGAATTTTCTGAGGCTAGATTGTAAATGTGAAGTCTTGCAGGGATTCCAAGGAGTTTTGTGTTTGGAGGAAAAACGCTAAGTTGCTTGGTCAATTCTTGTTTTAAAGGAGTTCCATCCAATACAAAACGTTCTTTTACCAATAGGTTTTGATTGGGTGCAATGTTTTTTATACTGCTACAATTGTAGAAGCATAAGGATAACATGCTAAGAATGATTATTTTTGTGAACCTTCCTTTCAAACTGTGAATGAATTTAAGGCAAAAATACATCATTTATGATTACGAAGAATGAAATCAAGCGAATCAAAAATTTGCGAAACAAGAAGGATCGAAAAGAGTTAAAACTCTTTGTGGCAGAAGGGGACAAGACAGTTTTAGATTTGTTGAATGCTGGCTGGCAAACCGAAAACCTTTTTACCTCAGATTCTTTAGCACCTTACGAGGCAACTCAAGTCAGTGAAAAAGACATGAGCAGGATAACCTTGTTGAAGTCTTCAAGCTCAGCCTTGGGGGTTTTTAAAATCCCTGAAACCCAATCGGTTTCTTATCAAGGCAGAATACTTGTTTTGGATGGAATTACTGATCCGGGAAACCTTGGAACCATAATAAGAACAGCAGCTTGGTTCGGAATCGCTACCATTGTATGCTCTCTCAATACGGTTGATTGTTATAATCCTAAAGTTGTTCAGGCAACCATGGGCTCTTTGGCCTATGTAAATTGTGTTTATACAGATTTAGTTTCTTTTTTAAACAACACAAACAAACCTATTTATATTGCTGCAATGGAGGGAACTTCTGTTTATGAAATCACATTAGATCAAGAAGCAATACTTGTTATGGGAAGCGAATCCCACGGCATTTCTAAGCCCGTGGAAGCTCTTGCGCAAAATCAGATTACAATTCCGCGTTTCGGATCAGAAAACGGAGCAGAAAGCCTAAATGTGGCAGTTGCAGCCGCTATTGTTCTGGGTCAGGCATATAGGTTTTAACTATTCGAAGGTGAAGTTGATGATTAGTCCCTGAGAAAATAATTTATTAATATTCGAAGTCCATGGACTGATTGGATTATTATCTTGAATCAATTCATTGTCTACCGAAAAAACACCCCTAATTGAAGGAGAGAATTTAAAATAGGGGAGGTAAAAATCAATTCCAAAACCAATTTCATAGTTGTAAACCTGATTGATTACTCGAAATACATTACTCGAATTATCGTCCAAGCTTTTTTTGTTGCTGGAAAGATTAAAAGAGGTGGATATTCCTCCAACTAGATAAGGCCTAAAGTTGTTAACTCGCAAAGAACTAAATTTCACCAGTAAAGGTAAATGGATGTAGGTAGATTTAACCTCACGAATATAATCTTGATCTGTCGTTAAGCCAGGAGTCGCTTCCGGATACATTAAATTTCTTTGAGTATAATATAGACCGGGTTCGAATCGAAGGTTTAAATATTTATTAATTCGCATATCTCCAATCAAGCCTACATTGAAACCAATGTTTTTGACAAGTTCTATGTCAGGTAAGGTTCTTCCATTCAGTGCTGATGGTCCAGAGTATGTCTTTTCATATTCAAATTTATATCCAAAGTCATTTAGCCCAAAGAAATATCCGTAGTGTAAAAACTTTTCATCAAAATCTTGTAAGTTTTGAATGCGTTCAGTTACCGTAGGGTATTGAGCGTGTGCAATTGTTATTCCCAATAGGAATAAAAAGGACATTAGGCGTGTTTTTTTGTTTAGATTAAGGCTTTGTGGCACAATATATGGAAGCTACCCCTAAGGTTTGTGGGTAGTCTTCTACCTCTATAAACCCTATTTTTTCCAAAATATTGTTGAACTGTTTGCCATGTGGAAAAATTGCTGCAGAATCTGACAGGTATTTATAGGCAGCTTTGTCCTTTGTAAATAGTTTCCCCATTAGAGGCACAATGACTTGTGTATGGAATTTGTATCCCTGTTTAAAAGGAAATTTAGTAGGAACAGCTGTTTCTAGAATTACTAAAGTACCTCCTGGTTTTAGTACTCGAAACACCTCAGAAAGACCTTTTGATAAATACTCAAAATTTCGAACCCCAAAAGCAATCGTTACAGCATCAAAAGAATTTTCGTCGTAGACTAGTGCTTCACTATCCCCCAAAACCATTTGAATGGTATGGTCTAGATTAGATGAGGTTACTTTTTCTTTACCAACAGAAAGCATGCCTGGAGAAATATCAAGACCTATTATTTTTGTAGCTTTAGTAGCAACAAGTGCAACTGCTAAGTCCCCAGTTCCTGTTGCAATATCTAAAATGCTATTGGGTTTTTTATGAACTAAAATCTGTACCACTCTCTTTCGCCACTTAACATCAATCCCTAAAGATATCATTCGGTTTAAAAAATCATAGTTAGAAGAAATTCCGTCAAACATTTGAGTGACTTGCTTTTTCTTAGAATCTTGCTGATTAGCATAGGGGGTAACAGTCTTTTTCATAAGTTGCAAAGATAGATAATGAAGCAATTTTATAGCCTATATTCACCTTTTTATTCAGCCAAAAATAATTCAGGCATCTAAATTTAAGCGCAGTAGTTTTAGTTTTTTAATCTAACTCTAAACTAATTAGTATATTTGTCTCGAGTTTATTGAAGATTACTCTATGAAAATAATTATCGCAGGGGCTGGAGAAGTAGGATTTCATCTTGCTAAACTTCTTTCTTTTGAATCCCAAGATATTACCCTTATTGATACGGATAAGGAGCGTCTAAATTATGCCGAAAAAAACTTGGACATAAAAACCATAAAAGGAGATGCTTGTTCATTATCCCTTATAAGGGAAGCTAATGTTGGCAGCTCAGATCTTTTCATATCAGTAACATCCCAAGAAACAACAAACATCACGATTTGTGCTTTAGCAAAACAATTAGGTTGTAAAAAAACAATAGCACGTATATCTAGTATTGAATTTATTAATGCCGCAGATGACGTAAGTTTCTCAGATTTAGGTGTTGATGAGCTTTTCTCACCAGAAGAATTAGCAGCTGTAGAAATACAGCAATTACTGGATCAATCTGCTTTTAGTGACAGTTATGAATTTGAAGATGGTGCGCTAACACTCATTGGAACAACACTTGATACGTCTGTTCCTTTTGTAGGTAAATCGGTTAAAGAAGCTGCTACTATTTTTCCGGATGTTCATTTTATGCCAATTGCATTACAACGCAAGGGAACCCAATATACAATTATACCAAGAGGAGATACAGTTTTTGAGGCGCATGATCAAGTGTATTTTATTACCTTAAAAGAAGGGGTAGAAGAGCTGTATAAGCTGACAGGAAAAACGAAAGAATCCATTAAAAATGTAATGATTTTAGGTGGAGGTAAAATAGGGCTTAATACTGCTAGAGAATTGTGCGAAAAGAAATTCAGAGTTACAATTGTTGAACAAAATAAAGCGAAAGCTTTTGAAATAGCAGATCAGCTTCCTGATGCCATGGTTATTCATGGAGATGGGCGAAGTGTTGATCTTTTGGATGAAGAAGATATTGAAACAATGGATGCCTTTATTTCGGTAACCGAAAACTCAGAGACCAACATTATGTCTTGTTTGATGGCTAAATCTAAGAAGGTTAAAAAAGCTATTGCTTTGGTTGAGAATATGGATTATTTTCAATTGTCTCACTCGGTAGGTATCGATACTTTAATTAATAAAAAACTTCTTACTGCAAATACTATTTTTAGATACATAAGAAGGGGAGAGGTTGTAGACATGACCACACTCACAAATATGAATGCTGAGATTTTGGAGTTTATTGTTAACCCTGAATCTAAAGTAAACGGCATAAGTATTCGTGACATTGATTTCCCTAGATCGGCTACTATTGGAGGGGTAATCAAGAACGGCGAAGGAGCAATTGTTCTTGGAGATTATACTATTGAAGCTGGAGATCGCGTAGTGGTTTGCTGTCTTCCCAGAGCCATTAGAAAAGTAGAAAGCTTATTTTTGTAGCATGCATAAAATAAATAAAGAAATAATAGCCAACCTAATGGGGGTTCTTCTCCTGTTTAACGGTGGGTTTATGTTACTCTCAGCATTGGTAAGCTTGTTGACCAAAGACGGGGTTACTTTTGAGTTAACTCTCTCTGCATTTTCTGTTTTATTTGTAGGTGTTTTTATTATGCTTTTGTCAAGAAATCATACCAAACAAATTCAGAAAAGGGAAGGTTATTTGATTGTGAGTTTTGGATGGATTTTGATGTCCTTGTCCGGTATGTTGCCTTACTTATTTACTGGAGTAATCCCCGATGTTTCTAGTGCGTTTTTTGAAACCATGTCAGGTTATACTACAACGGGCTCATCTATTCTAACCGATATTGAATCTGTGCCAAAAGGAGTTTTGTTTTGGCGAAGTACAACCCATTGGATAGGGGGCATGGGTATTATTGTTTTGGCAATAGCCATCCTACCTTTACTTGGTATTGGCGGAATGCAGCTATTTACAGCTGAAGCTCCTGGTCCCAGTAGCGATAAGCTACATCCAAGAATTACTGACACAGCTAAACGGTTGTGGTTCATTTATGTTGGATATACATTAGCTGAAACAATTCTATTGTCAGTTGCAGGCATGAGTTTGTTTGATGCGGTAAATCACGCAATGAGTACGATTTCTACTGGAGGGTTTTCGACCAAGAACACAAGTATTTCTTATTGGAATGACACTCCAGTAATTCAATATATCATTACTTTTTTCATGCTTATTGCGGGTACCAATTTTGTACTTAGTTATTTTGCTTTTACAGGTAAAATTAAAAAAATATTCAGAGATCAAGAGTTTAGGTATTTTATGACATTCATTGGTTTAGCTACCCTTTTAGTCTCATGTGTTCTATATTTTCAAGTTGACCTAACTAAAAGTTCCTTCAATCATCCTCAAATTTTTGGAACTATAGAGAGTTCATTTCGTCACGCCTTTTTTCAGATAGTAGCGGTTATAACAACTACAGGTTTTGTTACGTCCGACTTTACAGCTTGGACTCCCCTTTTAACGATTCTCTTTTTTGGTTTGATGTTTATGGGTGGTTCTGCTGGATCTACTTCTGGGGGAATCAAAGGTGTTCGTCATATTCTCATGATCAAAAGTGGGTTTCTTGAATTTAAACGAGCACTTCATCCCAATGCAATAATCCAACCACGTTATAATGGATCTATTTTAAAGGAGGAGATTATTCATAACGTCTATGCTTTTTTTATTCTTTATATGTTATCCTTTATTTTCGGAGCGCTTATATTTAGTGCGTTAGGCTTAGATTTTGAATCTGCTATAGGTGTAGCAGCATCAAGCTTAGGGAATGTTGGGCCTGCACTTGGAAACTTTGGACCGTTGTTTTCTTATAGTGAATTGCCTCTTCTAGGCAAATGGTGGGCTTCTTTTTTAATGCTTTTGGGTAGATTAGAATTGTTCACAGTTCTCATTTTATTTACTCCCTTCTTTTGGAAGAAACGCTAATAACCGTATTTGTCTTCCCACCTTTTCTTTAAAAATGAGCGAATAGCCTGTTCTTTAGTATTTTGTCCAGGTTCATAGAGTCTAGTTTTACTTATTTCTTCGGGTAAAAACTCTTGAGCGGCAAAGTTCAAATCATGATCATGGGCATATTGATATCCTTTCCCATAATCCAAATCTTTCATAAGCTTGCTGGCAGCATTCCTTAAGAGCAAGGGTACCTGAAGATTTCCTGTTTCGTCTACTATTTGTTGTGCTTTTCCGATAGCCAAATAGCTCGCATTACTCTTAGGGCTTGTGGCTAAATATAGTACACATTGACTCAATATTATTCTTGCTTCTGGGTATCCAATAGCAGCTACTGCCTGGAATGTGTTATTGGCTAAAACAAGGGCAGTTGGGTTTGCATTTCCAATATCCTCTGAAGCTAAGATTAATAATCTTCTGGCAATGAATTTAACATCTTCTCCACCTTCTATTAGTCTGGCAAGCCAATAAACTGATGCATTAGGGTCACTTCCTCTAATAGACTTTATGAAGGCCGAAATGATATCGTAGTGTTGGTCTCCATCTTTATCAAATAATACGGTCTTTGTTTGTGCCTTATCTAATACGATTTCATCAGTAATAGTTATTTCATCGCCTTCTTGACTCATGATTACTAATTCCAGTAGGGATAACATTTTACGTGCGTCACCTCCAGATAATTTCAATAAAGCCTGATCTTCAATTAAGGTAACTTTCTTTTGGTTTAAAATTTCGTCTTCTTCAAGTGCTCTTTTGAGTAGTAGTTTGAGGTCTTCTGTCTCTAAATGTTTTAAGGTATAAACTTGACAGCGAGATAACAATGCCTTGATAACCTCAAAACTTGGGTTTTCGGTTGTTGCCCCAATTAAAGTAACATATCCTTTTTCTACGGCGCCTAAAAGAGAATCTTGTTGCGATTTACTAAAGCGATGAATTTCGTCAATAAAAAGTAAAGGTCCTTTTTGAGTAAAAAGCCCGCCACTGTTTTTTGCTTTGTCAATGATTTCACGCACTTCTTTAACACCAGAATTTATGGCCGAGAGGCTGTAGAACAGACGATCGTTACTTTTAGCCATAAGCATAGCTAAAGTTGTCTTTCCGGTCCCTGGAGGTCCCCATAGAATTAGTGAGGGAAGTTGTCCAGTTTTAAGAATAGGCCGCAAAGCTCCTTTAGGACCGACCAAATGTTGTTGACCAGCATATTGGTCAATGGTTTTTGGTCGCATGCGTTCAGCCAAGGGTGCTATCATAGCACTAATATAATCAAGTTAAGAGAACTTTCGTTGACGAATAATTTCATAAAGTACGCTTCCACATGCAACTGCTACGTTTAGAGAGGCAATTACTCCTTCCATAGGAAGTTTAGCTTTTTCAGAGACAATATTTAATATTCCCTTTGAAATACCTTTTTCTTCAGATCCCATAATGAGAGCTAGAGGTTTTTTAAAATCAAGCTCGTATATTGTAGAAGTAGCTTTTTCTGAGATGGCTACGGGTTCAACATCATGTGCCTGTAAAAGATAAATGGCATCTTTGAGGTGATCAACTTTTGCAATAGGGACCGTAAACAAAGCTCCAGCTGAGGTTTTAATTGTATCAGAATTAATACGTGCGCTTCCAGTTTGGGGTAAGATGATTCCACAAACTCCAGTAGCAGAAGCACTTCTAATAATGGCTCCTAGATTTCGAGTGTCGGTTATATTATCTAAAAGTAAAAAAATAGGTGTTTTATTTCCTTCAAGTACTTTTTCAATCAATTTCTCCAAATTCCAATAAGAAATAGGGGATATGGTAGCCACTGCACCCTGGTGATTTTTATTAGAAAATCGATCCAGACGTTCTATAGGAACATAACTGTGAGCTACTTTTTTTTCTCTTAATAATTTTTCGAGTTGTTTAAAAAGTGGACTTCTTTGGTCTTTTAATAAATAAACCTTTTCAAGGTTTTGATTAGCCTCAATACATTCTATAATGGCGCGTACGCCAAAGATTTCTTGTTTATCCATTTTTGAAATTTTGTCAAAGCTAGTTGTTTTCATCTGTTTTGTAATAGAAAAATACAGGTAAAAAAAAACCCGCTCGAAAGCGGGTTTAATTCTATTATAAGGGGGTAGATTATCTCCAACCACCAGAAGAATAATCAACTCCAGCAGTACCATCAGTACCACCATAAGTATAATTATCTGCTGGGATAGACTCTAAAGCTTTTCCAGGAACTGGGAAATGCAATAAAGTACCCGCTTGTAATCTGTTAGTCGATCTCATCTCAAAGAAAGAAAGTCCAGCTGCAGCCAATGGCATCTCAACTATTCTTTCATAATGAATTGCAGCAAGAACATCAGCTGCATTTGCAGCAACAGGAGCTAAGTTACCACGAGTTACTCGTGTACCAGCATTAACTATTGCAGCAGCTCCATCAGCATCTCCAGCCCACAATTTAGCTTCAGCAGCATAGAGTTGTATTTCAGCTGCAGGTACCCAAACAGTTGGATAAACCCACTCAGCAATGTATGTGTCATAGCGGCCATAACGGTAAGAAGAATAGTGGTATTCACCACGCTCCGGTCTGAAGTTTTGTCCAGAAAGATAATCGTAATCAGTCGCTAATCGTGCATCTACTGAAGTAGCTTCAGGCAGTACAGTTTCTCCAGCTGGCCAATAACTTGGATAAGCAGGATCCATTAAGCTAATTGTACGAAGATCAATTCTAGCCCAACCTGGGTAAACCAGGTAGGTTTTGAATAAATCATACCATACTGTATCATCATGTTGAATATCATAGTCGGTTGTTATACCAGCATTAGCATAAGCTAGAACTTTAGACCAGTTTACCGCAGCTCTTTCAGTACTGTTACGAGCATTTCCTGCTAACATACGAGCACCAAAGCTTGACATAATTTGAGAAAGTTCAGAACTACTAAGGTCTCCCCCAGCGTTAAACCAGCTGTTAGGAACATTAAAAGAGTTTGCGTTTGCAATCGCAATCGCTTCATCTAATTTAGTTAAAGCAAAAGTCATAGCTGCATTATAATCAGCAGCATCATCTCCAATAACACCTGTTTCATCAGACAACCATACTTTGTTAAAGATTAGGGCATTGTATCCGATAGTTATTGCCTGACCAAATTTAGCAACCGCATTAATTAAATTCGAGTCAGGAAATTCAGTTCCGTTACTTACAGCTAAAGCTAAAGTATTGGCATCAGAAAGACTTGAATATAATGAATTGAAAAAGTCGTTAGTAATGAAACCATTACCGTAAGCAACACCGTTGTTCCAAGCAACACGAGGTTCACTTGAAAGGTCACGCATTCCTACGTTACCCCATGAACAAGATGATACATCTGCCATTGTGTTCAATGCCATTCCTGGACCATAGTATGTTTCAATGGTCATGTAGATAGCATTAAAAAGTCCAGCAGCAGTAGCCTCTAGTGCTACTGGATCTGACGTTAGGATATCGTCATTTGGATTTTCGAGGTTTTCAACCTCAAGTTCAGTTTCGAATGTATCACAGCTTACAACTGTAATGAACATAAGTGAAACATAAACTAAATTTTTAAATAAATTTTTCATGAATTAAAAGTTTAATTTTAGTGATAATGAATATGAAGTCTGGGTAGGGTATACACCATAATCAACTGAAAAATACTGTTGTGTACCACTACTGTAGTTGGTAACTTCAGGATCCCATCCAGTATAATCTGTAAATGTTAAAATGTTTCTTCCGATAAGACTCAATTTAGCATTCTTGATAACTTTAGTTCTAGCTAACATTTCTTTACTGAAGTTATAAGAAATAGCAACTTCTCTTAGCTTAACAAAAGAACCATCTTCTACCCAAAACTTGTTAGCTCTATTTACGTCGTATAAAGAACCGTAGTAGTTTTGAGTCTTTTTCTCATTTTGAGGCTTTCCAGCTTGATCTACAATTCCAGCACGAGATGAAATGGTATTCCATTGCGTGTTACGGTTGTAAATATCTCCACCTGATTTCCAATCCCAAAGCATGTAGAAATCGATGTTTTTGTATGTAAAGTTTGAAGTCATACCAACTCTAAAGTCAGCATTTTGATTTCCGATTTGCTCAAATACAGCAACTCCGTTTTCATCTACTTTTGCAATAGCCGCTTCATCTACAGAACCTATGTTAGCGGTTTCTACAACAAGACCATCAGCATTTACACTGTAATCACTTATAGAACCTCCATCAGGAAGTTGAGCAGACATAGTAGCTAAGTCATAAACAAAAGATCTACCCCACATTGATCCAAACTCAATACCTTCTTTAAGAAGGAATAAATTATCTGAACCAACCTGTTGTTGTGGTGCGTTAAGAGCTTTGATTTCGTTAGTAGTAGTGGCATAGTTTACACCAATATCCCAACGCATGTTTTGAGTATTTAAAACATTAGCTTTCAAACTAGCTTCTATTGTAGTAGCTTCAAGATCACCAACATTTTGCCATTGTCTGTTTTTCCCAGCATTTGCAGGAGAAAATAAACCAACAAGCATAAACTGATCACTAGTTTCAGTAGTAGCGTGAGCTGCTTCGAAAGTGAAACGATCTAAGAAACTAACATTTAAACCAATTTCAGTTTCAGCAGATTGTGAAGGCTTTAAGTTAGAGTTACCTTTCAAACGGTTAGAACTAAGCTGACCATTAGAAAGACTAACTTGCTCATACTGCCAGTTAAATCCTGGACGTTGTCCTGAAGTACCATAAGCAGCATTAATTTTCATTTCTTGTATACCTGGGATAGTAATATCCTCAGTTATACGCCATGCAGCAGATACACGTGAGTAGTTGTTGTATCTTTCATCAGCACCAAACTGAGAAGAACCATCACGACGAACTAAAGCGTCAAGGATGTATTTCTCTTTGTAAGTAACACCCGCAATTAAGAACATGTTTGAAGCACGTACAACTTGCTTATCGCCCGTTGCAGTAATGCTTTCTCCTTTAAAGTTATCTAAAGTTGGAAGTCCAGCATACAGGTAATCAATACCTGAAGCACTAAACTGCTCGTAAGATAAATCTTCTCCTAACCAACTTAATTTTGCTTTAATATCAAAAGCTCCAAATTCTTGTCTGTAGTTCAAAGTAGCCTGAGCTTTTTGAGCTAACTGGTAGTAGTTATTTTGGTAAAGTGATCCTTTACTATATCCAAACCCAGGCTCTTCAGAATTAATCTGGTAATAGTTGTAAGGATTAGAGCTAGAATAACGATAGTTATCACTTTCAAAAGAGTACTCTAATTCAACAGTAAAAACTGATGAAATATTGTAACGTAAGTTATAACCTCCTAAGAAACGAGATTGCTTAGCTCCAAGAGTTGGAGTAGCTAATCCGTATAGTGGGTTTTGAATCTCACTTTCGTGTGGATCTGGAGTAAACCAGTACTTTTGACCATCAGGGTTGTCATAAGTTAAATTAGAATCAGGACTCAAACGAGTAATGTTTCTGTAACCCTGAGCACCTACACCTGGAGCAAGATCATCAACCTTAATAAACGCGTTCGATGCAGAGAACTTGAGATTATCACTTAAGTTGTAATCAATGTTTGCACGAATACTTGTTCTTTTGTATCCTTCAGTTTCGTTAAGAACTCCTTCGTTACTGTAGTTTTCAAAAGAAAATAACGTTGAAATCTTATCGTCACCACCACTAACTGAAACGTAGTTTGTAGTGTTCATACCTTTTTTAAAAAATAAACTTTGGAAGTCATTATAAACTCCAAAAGGATTGTCAGAATACTGATCTGCCTTAAGTACTTTTGCTCCACTAGTAGCTTGAGGTCCACTTGCAGCATAAACACTTTGGAATCCAACAGGATAAGTTACACCAGCTAAAGCTGTGTACTGTCCTTGGTGTTGTGCAAAATCAGGAGCTAATTCCCATGCGTGAGATTGGTTAGTTGTAATGAAGTTTGTAATTTCATTGTAACCAGTCTCCGTTCTGAAAGTAACTTGAGTTTTACCGATTTTACCTCTTTTAGAAGTAATAACGATAACTCCGTTACCTGCTCGAGATCCATAAAGTGAAGAAGCAGATGCTCCTTTTACAATTTCAAAAGACGCTATGTCATCAACGTTGATGTCACCAAGTCCACCTTCTACAAATACACCATCAAGAATAACTAAAGGTTCTTGAGAACCATAAAAGTTAGTTGCCCCTCTCAAAACGATAGTTGCACCCTGACCAGGTTGTCCAAGATTAGTAACTGTAACCCCAGCAACTTTTCCCATCAAAGCTCCAGATGCAGAACTAGCCGGTACTGCTTCAATATCATCCGCATTAACGGAAGCTACTGTTACAGAAAGTTTCTTTCTAGACGTTGCTCCTGCAACTCCTGAAACGATAACTTCGTCTAATTCGTTATCTGCAACTAAAGAAGCATTGATTGAATCAGAAGACCCAACAGTTTGCTCAGAAGTTTGATAACCCATGTAGCTGAATTCTAGTACAGCTCCTTCGGCAACTTCGATAGAGAAATTTCCATCAAAATCAGCACTAACACCATTGCTGGTACCCTGCTCTACGACAGATGCGCCAGGAAGTGGAAGTCCACTGTCATCTGTTACAACACCTGTTACTGTTTTTTGCGCCAAAGCTGTAAATGCAATAAGCATCATAGCAGACGATAATAGTAATAGTTTTTTCATATTGTTATATATAGTTAATAAATTGTTAACGAAAGTAAAAAAATAAATAATAACAAATATAATTTCTGCCTTTTTTTTTGTGTTTTAATTATGTTTTTATCGAAAAACACCCTGATTAACTGTATTATATTGAAAAAAAAGCCCTTAATTTCCATTTAATTGCGAAGTACAAGTGTTTTTACATTTTTTTTTAACAAGTATTTTTATTTGTAGAAGGTTATGCATTTATCTTAGATTATATTTGAATAATTATTATATTTAAGATGTCTCCAGATTCGTTTGTTAAAAGAGTTAATAGCCTTACTTCTTCAAAAACCCCTTTCTTTTTTTTGATTGATTTTGAGAAGAAAGAACCCCTGGTTTTTTTATTAGAAGAAGCTTTTGAGCAACAGATACTATTTAATGTTGGTGGATATAGTAATTATGTTCAGCCCTCAGTTAGCAAAAAATCGTATCGATTAACGCCAAAACCTTCTTCTGTTGATCGTTATTCTTTGGCTTTCGATCGAGTTCAAGAGCATTTGAAGCGTGGCGATAGTTATTTGGTAAACTTAACATTCCCTACGGAGGTTGTTTTTGATGGAAACCTAAAGGACCTTTTTTATAGTTCTAAAAGTCCCTACAAATTGTTTTTCAAAGATCAGTTTGTGAGTTATTCTCCGGAATGCTTTGTAAAAATAGTTTCAGGTAAAATTTATTCATACCCAATGAAAGGAACTATTTCCTCTTCGGTTATCAATGCGAAAGAAACCATACTTGGCAATCCTAAAGAGATTGCAGAGCATGCAACCATCGTAGACCTTATAAGAAACGACTTATCGTCGTGCGCCAAGCAAGTTCTAGTCAACAGGTTTCGTTACGTAGATCAGATTACAAGTAATGATTCGAATTTACTACAAGTAAGTTCAGAAATAGAAGGAACTTTAAATGAAGATTGGCAAGGAAATTTAGGAAATCTTATTTGGGATATGCTGCCGGCGGGTTCTATTTCTGGGGCACCAAAACCCAAAACACTTGAAATAATTCGTTCTGTTGAAGACGGGAAGCGTGGATATTATACTGGAGTTTATGGATTTTTTGATGGAACCAACCTAGACAGTGCGGTAGCCATTCGGTTTATTGAAACACATAACCAGACCTTTTATTATAGAAGCGGAGGAGGGGTAACCTCGCAAAGTAATTGCGCGGAAGAGTATCAAGAACTTTTAGATAAAATATATGTACCCACTCTTTGAATCCATTCGTGTTGAAGGGGGGCGAGCACATTTACTCCAATATCATCAAAATAGATTAAATCGTTCTTACCTAGAACTTTTCAAAACCACATGTCCTTGGGCCTTGGAGTCTATTCTCCCTGAGCTTTCTCCAGTCAGGTTATTTAAATTGCGTTTTAAGTACAATAAAGACAGCTATAGCTTTGAAACGCTACAATATACTCCAAGTAAGATTGAAAGCCTTAAGCTCATTGAAATCAATTCCTATTCCTACGATTTTAAATTCACAGATCGATCGGGTATTGATCAGGCTTTTAATTTAAGAGGCGACTGTGATGATGTTCTGATGACCAAAAACGGCTTGCTTACCGATACATCGTATTGCAATATTCTTTTGTTTGATGGAACCGATTGGATCACTCCAGCCCAACCCTTGTTCAAAGGGGTTCAAAGAAAGTTTTTAATTGATCAACAAATTATAAAAACGAAGCAGATTTATAAAGAGCAGCTTTCTAAATTTAAATCTTTCCAATTGATTAATGCATTGAATTCTTTTGATAAAAATAGAAAGTTTTCTGTTAATTGTATTAAATAAAAAACCCGCTCGAAAGCGGGTTTAATTCTATTATTAAGTTAGGCTTATAAAAGATTCTGATGCGAGGGAACTCAACACAAAAAAACCACCTCGGATAGATGTTTTTTTTAATTTTAAATTAATTTTGCCTTAATTAACGTCCCAAAATAATCTAGTAGTTTGTGTATCACCACCAATTGCAAAACTGGTAGCATTATAATTTGTTTCGTTCAACGTCTGCTCGTTTACAGGGTATGTAAAGCGAGTAGGAATAGGGTTACCTGTATCTGCAGGTAGATTGGAGGTAATTGCACCATCAAACATTCTGTAAATAGACCATCCCTTAAATCCACGGTTGTACATAGTAATCCAGAATTGTTTTCCTAGGTTATCTTGAGAAAAAGTAACATCTGGTTTAGAAAATGTAGTCTGCAGCACCAGCTATTTCCAAATTCTCAAAAGATGCAGCAATACCAGCTTCATAAAGAGAAACGTTTTAAGAGTTGGAAATATTATATAATTTCTACCTGTATTATAAGATTTGTTTTTGGTCTTCTGGAGTTAATATTTCTCATTGTTAATAAAAAACAGACTTAGTTATGATTTTTAGGTTAAATCAGTTTGAATCTTAAAAAAAGATTCTTACATTTGCAGCCCTTTAAAAAGGGAATAATATAAAATTATATATGCCAACTATTGCACAATTAGTACGAAAAGGAAGAGTCACCATTACCAAGAAGAGTAAATCGGCTGCTTTGGATTCGTGTCCACAAAGAAGAGGAGTATGCACTCGTGTTTACACCACGACTCCTAAAAAACCTAACTCAGCAATGCGTAAAGTAGCACGTGTTCGTTTGACTAACGGTAAAGAAGTAAATGCATACATCCCTGGAGAAGGACACAACCTCCAAGAGCACTCGATAGTATTGGTACGTGGCGGAAGAGTTAAAGATTTACCAGGTGTTCGTTATCACATCGTAAGAGGAGCATTGGATACAGCCGGAGTAGAAGGCCGTCTTCAAAGAAGATCCAAATACGGAGCAAAACGACCTAAGAAGTAAAAAAACATTAACTCTTTAAGCATTAATTATGAGAAAAAGACAAGCAAAGAAACGTCCACTATTACCGGATCCACAATTCAATGACCAACTGGTTACTCGTTTTGTGAATATGATTATGTGGGACGGAAAAAAATCAGTTGCTTTCCGAATTTTCTATGACGCCATGGCGATCGTAGAGGAACGCAACCAAGACGAAGAAAAAACACCATTAGAAATCTGGAAAGAAGCACTTTCCAATGTGATGCCTCACGTAGAAGTACGTAGCCGTCGTGTTGGTGGAGCAACCTTCCAAATTCCAATGCAAATTCGTCCAGACCGAAAGGTATCACTTGCAATGAAGTGGATGATTACTTACGCTCGTAAGCGTAACGAAAAAACCATGGCTTTGCGTTTAGCAAATGAGGTACTTGCAGCTTCTAAAGAAGAAGGTGCTGCTGTCAAGAAGCGTTTAGATACGCACAAGATGGCAGAAGCAAATAAAGCCTTTTCACATTTTAGATTCTAAACGTAAACATCAACTACTGATTTATTTATCATGGCAAGAGATTTAAAATATACTAGAAACATCGGGATTGCAGCGCATATTGATGCGGGTAAGACCACTACTACAGAACGTGTGTTGTTTTACACGGGTATTAGCCACAAAATAGGTGAAGTGCACGATGGTGCAGCAACTATGGACTGGATGGAGCAGGAGCAAGAACGTGGTATTACCATTACTTCTGCTGCTACAACATGTTCATGGGATTTCCCAACAGAACAAGGTGAAGTACTAGAAGATACTAAACCATACCACTTTAATATTATTGATACTCCTGGCCACGTTGATTTTACCGTGGAAGTTAACCGTTCTCTTCGTGTACTCGATGGGTTGGTTTTCTTGTTTTCAGCAGTTGATGGTGTTGAGCCACAATCTGAAACAAACTGGAGACTAGCAGATAACTATAAAGTTCCACGTATTGGTTTTGTAAATAAAATGGACAGACAAGGATCTAACTTCCTCGGTGTTTGTAAGCAGGTAAAAGACATGTTGAAGTCGAACGCAGTTCCAATTGTATTGAACATTGGCGATGAAGAAGACTTTAAAGGTATCGTTGACTTAGTTAAAAACCGTGCGATCGTTTGGCATGAGGATAACTTTGGATCTACGTTTGACGTAGTAGATATTCCAGAAGACATGAAAGAAGAGGCTAAACAATACAGAGCACTTCTTATCGAAGAGGTTGCTAGTTATGACGAAAACCTTCTTGAGAAATTTATGGAAGACGAAAATTCAATTACTGAAGATGAAGTGCACGCAGCATTGAGAGCAGCAGTAATGGATATGTCGATCATTCCTATGGTATGTGGATCTGCATTCAAAAACAAAGGAGTACAGTTTCTTTTAGATGCTGTATGTCGTTATTTACCCTCTCCGGAAGATAAAGAAGCGATTGTAGGGACTGATCCAGATACTGGTGAAGAAATTACAAGAACACCATCTGTATCTGATCCATTCGCAGCATTAGCATTCAAAATTGCTACCGATCCTTTTGTAGGACGTTTAGCCTTTTTCCGTGCATATTCAGGTCGTTTAGATGCAGGTTCTTATGTATTGAACAACCGCTCTGGTAAAAAAGAACGTATTTCTCGTATCTATCAAATGCATTCCAATAAACAAAACTCCATCGATTTTATCGAAGCAGGAGATATTGGTGCAGCTGTTGGATTTAAATCCATCAAAACAGGAGATACTTTATCAGCAGAGAAACACCCAATTGTCTTGGAATCTATGGATTTCCCTGATCCAGTAATTGGTATCGCTGTTGAGCCCAAAACAAAAGTAGATGTAGATAAGTTAGGTATGGCTTTGGCTAAACTAGCAGAAGAAGATCCTACATTCCAAGTTAAAACAGATGAGGCTTCTGGCCAAACTATTATTTCTGGAATGGGAGAGCTACACTTAGATATTATTGTTGACCGTCTACGAAGAGAATTCAAAGTAGAGGTTAATCAAGGACAACCTCAAGTAGAATACAAAGAGGCGTTGACCATGTCTGCAGATCACAGAGAAGTTTACAAGAAACAATCGGGTGGTCGTGGTAAATTCGCAGATATCGTATTTACAATCGAACCAGCAGAAGAAGGTAAGCCAGGTCTTGAGTTTGTAAACTTAATCAAAGGTGGAAACGTTCCTAAGGAATATGTTCCAGCCGTTGAGAAAGGATTCAAAGATTCTATGAAAAACGGTCCTTTAGCTGGATTCGAAGTTGATTCTATGAAAGTTACTTTAAAAGATGGTTCGTTCCACCCAGTGGATTCCGATTCACTATCTTTTGAACTTGCAGCAAGAATGGGCTTTAAAGCTTCAGCAAAAGCAGCTAAAGCTGTGATTATGGAGCCAATTATGAAAGTTGAAGTATTGACTCCCGAAGAAAACATGGGAGATATCGTAGGGGATCTTAACAAACGTCGTGGTCAAGTAAATGCTATGGACGACCGCGCAGGATCTAAAGTTGTAAAAGCTTTAGTGCCTTTATCAGAAATGTTTGGATATGTAACATCATTAAGAACACTTTCTTCTGGTAGAGCAACTTCCACAATGGAATTTTCACACTACGAGGCAACACCTTCTAATATTTCACAAGATGTGATTGCAGAAGTTAATGGACAAAAAAACTAAATCATTAGTACGATGAGTCAAAAAATTAGAATTAAATTAAAATCTTACGATTACAACTTAGTAGACAAGTCTGCTGATAAAATCGTAAAAACAGTAAAAACAACAGGTGCAGTTGTAACAGGTCCTATTCCTTTACCAACTCACAAAAAAATATTTACTGTATTACGTTCACCTCACGTTAACAAGAAATCAAGAGAGCAATTTCAATTGTGTTCTTACAAGCGTTTATTGGACATCTACAGTTCATCCTCCAAAACAATTGATGCTTTAATGAAGCTTGAATTGCCTAGTGGAGTTGAAGTAGAAATAAAAGTTTAAGTACAAGTATACATTAAGAGTAAAATATAAATCATTAATTAATTAAATAATCATATGTCTGGGTTAATAGGAAAGAAAATCGGTATGACCAGCCTCTTTGACGAGCAAGGAAAAAATATTCCTTGTACAGTTATAGAGCTAGGACCATGCGTGGTTACCCAAGTCAGAACCGAAGAGGTTGACGGGTATAGCGCTCTTCAACTTGGTTTCGATG